>ENA-OQJH01001137-OQJH01001137.1-human-gut-metagenome-genome-assembly--contig:-NODE-1137-length-11936-cov-5.136506_pt1 | contig 11936 bp, 20 predicted proteins | sample MGYA00242597_ERZ504763 | MGnify/ENA primary metagenome ERZ504763 (study PRJEB26092, sample SAMD00036359) | human gut metagenome | host: Homo sapiens | study: EMG produced TPA metagenomics assembly of... | reverse complement strand
CTAATTGATAATCTGAGTTTGAATCATCTTTTTTTCTGATCATCTGAATTTGGATCATTTTCTTTCAAATGCTTTTTTATTATTTTTTGCAAACTTTTTGGCAACTTCTTTTGCCAGTCTGGTTTTTCCTGTTCCTGGGGCACCGGTTAAAATTATTTGTGTTGCACCATTTTCTACTAAATTATATAAATCCCCGAAATCATTCTGTTTATTATCCATTTTTAATATATCCTTCCCGGTATATTTTCTATTATTTCTCTTAAGCGCTTTGTAAAGTCCTCTTTATCAAGCTGTCTTTCTTTACCTACTTTAGCATACATTTGAGAAGGTTGTTTAACGTCATCACCCAAGTTCTGAAACCACTTTTTTTCTTCAAGAATCCATCTGTCTTTCTCAGCATCCTTAGTGTCTGTATTAATCGTGTTGTAAATAATTACATAATCGCAATCGAATTCTCCTCCTTTTAACTTCAAAAGGTTTCCTTTTGATATACCATTATTGCTCAAAACTTTAAACCTTTGTCTCTCAATTTTAAAATTATAAGCGCGCAAATTCGTTTTCCAGTCCTCATCCTCAATGTTAATCTTATTAACATCAAATATCTCCTTCAATTGATTTTCTGCAGCTGATTTACTCATTTTGGTTCCTTTCATGATTTTATCTAGATACTGTTCTTTTTTCATGATATCGTAATTTCATTATTTAACAACGTTACCCTTTGGCACACGCTGAATGTGTAAGCATATTCCACTCACTACCGCTCATTATACCATGTATTTTTGTTACTGTACATATTTCAGCATATGTTTTTATGCAAAAAGCTTATATTTTTTAACTGTTTTTCGCTTTTTATACATATTTTGCACAAAAAGATTGTCCCAATTTTCCGTCTTCTTTTTCTACAGTATCAGACCTGCACCTGGCTTCAACCGTTTTTCTTTTCACTTCTATCCGCAAATCACCCGCACCGCCTCACTCACTTTCCTGTCCTCCACCGTCTCATACAGTTTCATCACTTCCATTTTCTGATCCCGATCCAGCCCCTTCTTTTTTGATATGTATATTTTGCACTGCAGTTCCCCTTCCTCATCCCACGCTTTTTCATTTCTCGGACATCCATTCAAATAGTCCCATTTTTCTTCATAAAACTTCCGCAACACTGCAAACGCCGTATTCCAGTCCATCGTTTCCTCTTTCTGCGTATCCAAAGCTGTCCTATTTTTACTGTTTCTCTGCTTTCCTTCCAGATTTTCTTTCTTCTCTTCCTTTTCTTCCCTCTCCCACTGTCTTCTCACAGCGTTTTCTCTTCCATAAAACCCAAAAACTCCGACAACTTCGCCAGTACTTCGTTTTCCCAAAACAACAAAAAACTGCCCAGATAAACCAGCACTTCCGGAAGGAACAAAAGAACATGTCTCACAGCTTCCTCCCAGCGTGCTGTTTGATACTTTTGCACCAGCTGTCCTTCCATTTCTGTTTCTTCTATCGCTTCTGCTTCTTCCGTCAGTTCTGTTTTATCGCGCAGTCTTTCCCCATATCCGTTTCTTTTACTGTCCAGTTCTTCCTGTCCGAACCAGCTGTTCCGCGTCCCCCTGAACCGATTTTCATGGTTCGACTTTCCATAATTCGACTCTCTATAAATCGCTTTTCCAATTCCGGTTTTCTCTTTACCGGCTGAAATGTTAATGGCTGTCTTCCCATAAAACTGCACACACCATGCCGGCAGAACCGCCCTTCTCCTTTATCCTGGCCTTTCAGTACAATTTCCAGCCATTCCTCTGCCAGAAATTCTTTTGATCTTTCCGTCTTTTTTACATCTGTCTTTTTCATCGTCACCTTTCCATCCTTCCTCAAACATCCATTTCCAGAATCACCCGAATAGCCTCACATACCTTTGGTTCCATGTCTTCTTCCAGCAGCCACTGCAGAATCATTTTCTCCTGGTGATCCAGCTTATATCTTTTTTGAATGATTTTTTCCAGCTGCAATTTTGTAAATGCTACATCTAAATCGTAATCAATCCAGTTATCATCGTACATACCGTAAATATTCTGATAATAGTTATTATAAATTTCATATGATTCTTCTAATGTCATGTTTGTCCTCTTCTCTCTTCCATTTCATTTTGCTTTTTCTTTAAAACACATTACCCCGAAGAGAAATTTCTTTTCTTCCGGGGTAAATGCGTTCTTCCTATACCTCAAGCGGGGCATGCAGACTGCGGAAATGATTTTTCAAACACGCTCCAGCGTCCACTACAGAATTCTTTTTCTCTGTCCCTGTTGTTTTTTCAAAAATTCTCAAACAGCCCATCAATTAATCTGCTGTTCTCTACGCGATTGGCTAATTTTTCAAGTTCTTCTGTTACTTCTCCGCCCAGTTCCTGGTAGAATTCAAGCAATCTTTCCTGGCGTTCCTCGCATCCTGGCACTTTTTCCCATTCACGCGCCATTTTTTTGGAAAACAGACCGTTTACGTTATAAGTTTTCTGTATCTCCTGTTCTCCGTAATACTTCAGATCAATTTCTCTTTCTGCCGGCTTTGCCAGTTCCGCGCGCATCTGGCCGATAATAAAGTCCATGGAAAATGCAGGACTCTCCCATTCCAAAAAAGCACGGTACATTTCCACATCGGTATCGACGTCTCTTGGAAATCCCGGTGCTGACATGTATGGTGTCCGTATGTCTCTCAGATTGAAAAACAGAGTTGCATACCAGTTCAGATGCTCGAAATGTGTCTCTAACAGATAACGCAGCAGCGGCACATTTCCGGCTTTCATCACCTGATCCGGCTCTGCAAATTCGATTAATCCTGTGTAGTGTTCCAGCATGTATTCTGTCAGCTCTTTCCCCGCACCGGCAACTGCCTGACCAGTGCCTCTTTTTCTCCGTACGCCAGGCTTGCGCCATCGATATCATAATGGTCGATGCAGTAATCCAGCATCTCCGGACTGCCGGACAGAATCGCCGCTGTGAGAATACCCGGGATATAAAAATCTCCGACAATCGTTTCCCGGCGAATGCTGTAATAGGTTTTTCTGGCTCCCGGAATACGATCCCATTCACAGGTGTATTCCCAGTACTCCATATTTTCTTCCGTCATTTCCTCGTCTTTTGCTTCAAACATCTGCAGCAGGGAAACGTTTCCGCTCATCACAGCCGCCAGATAATTGGGCGCATCGGTCCAGCACAGTTCTTCATGAAGATACATCTTTCGGAACGCAACGACACCGTATTTATCCATGCTGATAAATTTCTTTGCAATTTTCTCCAGATGGGACGACTCCTGTACCTGAAGAAGTCCGTCAATCGTTGTGCAGATTCGAGTGCCCACAGGCAGACATCTTCCCTGCCGCAGCCTCTTCCATACCAGTAAGTATAGGCGGCCAGCGGAATGGCATTTCGGTTATACTGGTCTGGTTTCAGTTGATTTTCATCAAAGAATCTCTTGATTTCTTCCAGTTCTGCGTCCTGATCCAGGAGTTCCCGGATCTTTTTCGTATCCCAGACTGTTTTTCCGATATCATTTAAGGCTGTGGATTTTTTCAGGTGTACTTTCTGCAGTTCTTTCTCAAAAATCTCTCTTTCTACTGGGTTCATTGCATTTAAGACTGTCTCTTTCATTCGTTTTTCCTTCCATAATAATCTCTTTTTTCTCTTGTTAATTTCCTGTTCTTTTTGTTTCATCTCCATAAAGAAGCGCCTCTCCCAATGCTTCGATTTTGCCCCTGCAGACTACCGGGTTTTCCAGTTTGTAATGGTCGAAACCATATTCCAGCATTCCCATATCCCCTGAGAGAATGAGTGCGGTGAGTACATTTGGAATACAGAATTTTTTCGAAACGTTTTCCCGGCCTATCGTATAGCAAGGCAGCTTTCTGCTCCTACAAGGGGCAAATTCTTCCTTCCAGCCAAGGTCTTCTTCTTCATCCTCTTCTTCCATTTGTCTTTCCTTTTCAAATGCCTGCAATAGTGCAATATTGCCACTTAAAATAGCAACCAGCGTATTCGGTGCATCCGTCCAGAAGTTCGCGGATTCCTTTTGTATTCCAGACCGCTTTTCCTGCATCCCGGAAAGAGTGCGTCTGTTTTGTGTACACTTTCTGCAATTCTGCTTCCAGGATTTTTCTTTCCTTCGGATTCATTTTGTTTAAAACAGCTTCCTTCATCTTATATCTCCCCTTCCAATCTTCAGCGCAAGACTGCTTTCCTTCGCTGTTTGCTGTTTTTTTCGTCAGGTATCCTTAAAACAAGGGTACCACACTCCTTACCTTTTCGCATTCATCCGTCAGATGAAACGGATATTTTTCATTCATCTGTCAGATGAATTTTCTCGTTAATGTTCACTCAGTACCTGAACACTTGCTGTTCAGGTACGTAAGAATGTGATTCAGGTGTGAACAGCCCTCCTTTGCGAAGCAAAACTCTAAATGAGGCTGCTTACGTTACTGTTCGCAGGACACCTGTGAACAGTAACATTTTCTCCCTTGTAATCAAATGCCCTTTATGATAAGGTTAAGATATCTTTAGATTTGACTTTTATTCGTAGCTATGTCTGTAAATCATGCAGACACTTCCATTTAGAAAGGAGCAAATACCCCCGATGGGAATCTATCTAAACAGCAGCAGTGCTTTTGGATTATTTCGCAGAGATTGTCTATCAACCTATTTCATAGATAAATCTTCTATCTTAAAAGAACTTGTTCCACTCGTTGAATCAGATGATTATGATCCGGAAAAAACCGTTTTGAATTCTCAAAACAGTCAAAAATATGTGGCGATTACCAGACCGCGCAGGTTTGGAAAAACCGTCATGGCCAATATGATTGCTTCCTACTTTGGCAGAGGAATTGACAGCAGTAAAATTTTTGATCGATTAGCTGTCTCTCAGTATCCCTGGTATCAAAAGCACTTAAACCAGCATAATGTGATTCATATCATGTTCAATGAGATTCCTGCTGAAATCACCGATTATAACCATTATATAAACCGCATAAAAAAAAACGCTGCTTCTGGATCTGCAAAAAGCTTACCCAGATGCTGCGATTGAAAAAGAGGACTCGGTATGGGATGCGTTGACCAGAATTTACGAATATTGTAACCAGGAACAATTTATTTTTATATTAGATGAGTGGGATTACATTTATCATCAGCCTTATATGACCGATGCAGATAAGACTGCCTATACCAAATTTCTGAGCAATCTTCTGAAAGATAAAGCTTATGTAGAAATGGCCTATATGACCGGTATTTTGCCAATTGCAAAATATTCCAGCGGTTCTGAACTGAACATGTTTTTTGAATATTCTATGGCAACCCGCGCAAAATTCAGCGAATATTTTGGGTTCACGGACGATGAAGTCAATCTGTTATATCAAAGATATTTGCAAATAGAAAAAATCCTTCCGTTACGCGGGAAGGATTGGAATTATGGTACGATGGCTATCAGACCGCAGGCGGAAAAAAACTCTATAACCCACGCTCTGTCGTAGGGGCTTTAAGTGACAATCAATTGGGAAATTACTGGACAAGTTCTGGTCCGTACGATGAAATTTTCTATTATATCGGCGCAAATGTAGATGCTGTAAAAGATGATATTGCTCTTATGGTCGCCGACATTCCCGTTCCTGCCAAAATTCAGGAATATGCGGCAACGTCTATGGAACTGAAAACAAAAGATGAAATTTTTTCTGCCATGGTAGTCTATGGATTTTTAAATTATTCCAAGGGTTATATATCCATACCAAACAAAGAGTTGATGGACAAATTTGCCGAAGTAATTCAAAGAGAACCATCCCTTGGAAATGTTTACAAGCTTGCGAAAGAATCCGGCCGAATGCTTGCAGCTACAAAAGCCGGCGATACGAAAACAATGGCCGAACTGCTGGAATACGCACACAACACCCACAGCCCGCTGACACTGTATAACAATGAAGCGGAACTGGCTTCTATCATTCGCTGGGTATATTTGAAGGCTTTAGATTTTTATCGTATTGAACGGGAAGATAAAGCCGGTATCGGTTATGTTGATTTTATTTTCTATCCATTTCAAAAAATGATGATGCCATTATCATAGAATTAAAAGTTAACCACTCTGCTGATGAAGCCATCCAGCAAATCAAAGACCGGCAGTATGCATTACGTTTTGAAGGAAAATTTGGCGAAAAAGCGGAATATACCGGTCGTATTCTCGCGGTGGGTATTGCTTACCATAAAGACGATATCAAAAAACTTCATGAATGTAAGGTGGAGGTTCTTCGTGAGAAAATTGTCTGATGCAGTTTTTCTGTCTATGATATTTATAAATTTTTTCTCATCCTTGATTTTTTAAGAGCAGGCGGAAATTCGCCTGCTCTTTTACACGCAATTTTATTCTTACCGTCATAGAAATTCTTACTTGCAAGTTTTCTCAGAGCTTGTTGGGGTACGCTCTAAGTTCTTTTCAAATTTCATGCAACTCTATCGTAGTTTACAATTTTTCTTTCCGCTTTCTCATCTCTTTTAGTTTCTGGTTCATGCTTTCCGCCACCATATGGTCATTTACATATACGATCAGATTCACCGTAACATAAACTCCAATAATCAAAACCTCCATCAGCACGACCATTTTAGCTTTGCTGAAGTAAAACCATCCGAATGCTCTGCCAAGTCCCAGGACAGCACAATTAGCATAGATAAAATAGATGATCTGCCGTGCAATCATGCCCTGTTTGGATACTTCTTTTCCTTCCTCATCCGGGTACATCAGAATCGGGATGGAGCATACAGCGGAAACCAGAAGAATCTGCCAGAGAATCATGACACTGATCTGGGCATCCAGACCGCACATCACAGTAATATAGATCGCGGATGCAAGCAGAACGCACACGGTAATTTTCGAAAAAATATTTGCAAGAATTTTTATTTTATTCATCATTGTTTTCGCCTCCCTACAATCCCAGTCGTTCTTTCAGAACCGGCACATACTGCCGGGAAATAATCACTTTTTCCTCATTTTCGAGTAACGCTTCAAATCTGCCGCCAAAAGCAGGCGACAAATGCCGGATTTTGTCCAGATTTAGAATCATGGATTTGGAGGCCCGCATAAATGGAAAAGACACCAGCTGTTCTTCTAACTGATACAGTTTTTCTTTAACTTCATAAACATTCTTTTGTCCATAGGCAAAGACCTTATTGTCCGTTGCCTCAAAATAGAAAATATCCGGAAGTGCCAGAAGAGTAATTCCTTTTGCATCGTATCCCGTAATTTTTCGATCCCCGTTTTTCAGTTTGCAGATCAGATGGTTGATGTCCTCCGTCAGCACACGGCATTTGATGATGATTCTTCCTCTTCGTCCGGAGATGGATTGATGATCGTTATCTTCACATTGGTTCCCTCTTTTCTTTTCCCTATCCTCTTTTATATCGGATTTTCTTGGAGATGTCTATCCCTTGTATGGTATGCTGTATAAAAATTTTCGAATCAGTTTCAACTTTTTTGCTGTATACGGCTGATAGCGGATCGGAAAATCCATCCATGTCTTTTTATCCACGATGCTGCGCTTATGTGTGAATTCCGCAAATCCGGCCTCACCGTGATAGCCGCCCATACCGCTTTCTCCTACACCGCCAAACGGCATCTCACTGGTAGCAAGATGAATCAGTGTGTCGTTGATGCAGCCACCGCCAAACCGGCACCTCTCCAGAACCGTTTTCTTCACCTTTTTGTTTTCCGTAAAGCAGTACAGGGCAAGCGGTTTGGGGCGTTGATTGATCCAGGAGAGTGCATCCTCAAGTTTTTCATACGTCAATACTGGCAGGATGGGACCAAAAATCTCCTCCTGCATGACCGCATCTTCCCATTCTACGTGATCCAACACAATAGGTTCGATCCGCAGTTGATAAACTTTCCAAAGACAATGCGTCTTGCCGCAAGCCGGATCTTACTGCTTTTTTCTACAATGCATGGGCTTTTTCCGCCAAGTTCCAGTGTCACGGGCGTCAGATGTCTTGCAGCACTTTCCATGACCTGCTTTCCGACCGCTACACTTCCTGTGAAAAAATCTTATCAAATTTTTCCTGTAAAAGTGCCTGATTTTCCTCCCGTCCGCCTAAAACAACGGCAACATATTCTGGTGGAAAACATTCTTCTAACAGATCTTTCAGGACATTTGCACTGGCCGGTGCATAAGCACTTGGCTTTACCACCGCAGTATTTCCTGCCGCAATGGCATCTACCAGCGGTTCTAACGTCAGCAGAACAGGGTAATTCCACGGGCTCATAATCAGCACATTGCCATAAGGAGAAGGGCTTTGATAACTTTTCGCAGCGAACTGCGCCAGCGGTGTTCTGACATGTTTTTGTCTGCAAAGCGCCCTAAGTGCTGCTTCATCCAGCGGATTTCCCCCTGCACCAGTCCAATCTCACACATCATCTCCGTCTTGCTCTTTCCAAGATCCGTATGCAGCGCTTTGCAGAGGATCTGCTCCTGTTTTTGCAAGGCCATTTCCAATCTGCTCAAAGCCTCCATCCGCACATACAAACGCCCATTTAATGCGGTACGAACCGAAACAATACGATCCGCATTTACAATCGTTGTCTTTGATGCACGCTACATACATTTTCTTGTTATTTTCTCTTCCAGCTGATACAGTCTGCTTTTAATTTCATAAAACTTATTTGACGTATAAGCAAACACCTTGTTTTGCACTGCCTCGAAATATAAAATATCTTCTGTTCTTATGGAAACACATTATTTCTTTTCTGTGTATCCCCGGATAGATTCCCCTTTGCTTCTTACATACTCTTTTATTTCTGCAAATTCTTTCGTAAAATTTACATATTCGAGTATAACGCCCCTTTTTCCGGGTCATCGATCTCTCTTTCTGTAATATTCATAACTGTCTCTTTTCTCATTTTTTATTCATTCTATAGTCGAAGGATATATTTACTTCCCATCTTTCTCCGGAAGAGCTGTCATGCACAAAAAAATAATTCCAAATACCACAACACATCCAACCATAAGCATCACCATCTGATTTACACTTACTACAGACCCCTGGAACTTCGGGTTACAATCCAGTGTATCACGAATCGCAGTAATCATTTCTTCTGGCAGCTGATTGTTCTCCATCTCTTCGAAGATTCCACGGAGCATATGATTTTTCAACAGAGAAGTTCCGTAGGTACTTGGCAGATACGACAGTACTTTCTGCAGGCCGCTGCCGAAATTTGAAATCGGCATGTAAGCTCCGCATAAAAATCCATACCCGGCACTTACGATCGTTCCCACTGCGGATAACTGACCCTGGGTTGTCAGTGGAAAACTGACGATGCTTGACAACGTGCTTCCAAAGAGTACCAGTAAAATTTCATCGAGAAGAACCCAGAATACATCTACAGCGCTCATATACCAGCCCATTTTGTACATATAGCCAAGGCATAATACAAGCGCAAGCCCATTCACCAGCAGGGAATTGACTACAGTAGATAAAAAATACCCAAGATAAAGCTGTGCTTTGCTGATTGGCGATACATTAAAATCTTTCCTTGTTCCGTTTGCCCGGTCCTGTACCATCGTAAGATTCACGCAGAATGTCACAGTCACACAGCTGACTGCCAGAAGAGCCGCGGCAAGCTGTGCGGCCACCGTTCCATCGATCAGTTTGTCTGAGATTGTAATCATGTCCGGGATCGCGGACACAAAGGAATCTCTGTATACGTTTGCCAGAAATGTAGCATACAGCAAAATCAGAATTCCCGGAGTAATTAAAGCCGAAAAAAACATTCCTCTGTCTTTAAAAAACAATTTTCTGTTTCGACTTATAAGTGCAAATACTGCCTTCATCTGTGCTCACCTCCCAATGTTTTTCCGGTTACAGCAAGAAATACATCATCCATTCTGCCCTTTACCACTTCATAATCACGGAATATTTCCTGATGTTCCACGATCAGCCGGGTAGCCTCTGCGGTATTTTTTACTTTTAACTGATAGCCATCCCGGATCTTTTTATACTCTCTGCCCAGTGTTTTGATTTCTTCTTCTGTCACACCATAAACAGACATAGTGTCCTGCACATACTCATTTTTCAGCTCAAAAGGAGTTCCTTCTGCCACGATGCTTCCTTTATCCAGAATCACCACATAACCGGCATTTGCAGCTTCTTCCATGTAGTGCGTAGTCAGAAAAACTGTCAGCTTTTCTTCCACTCGAAGTTTTTCAATGATATCCCAGATCAAAAGCCGCGTCTGTGGGTCAAGTCCTGTCGTTGGTTCATCTAAAATCAGAAGTTCGGGCCGATGCAGCAAGGCTCTTGCAATATCAATTCTTCTTCTCTGTCCGCCGGACAGTTTTCCGACCGGCCGGTTCAGATAATCTCCGAAATCAAAAATCTCCACCAGTTCCCGCAATCTTTTTTCAAACGCTTTTCCTGTTATTCCATAAAGCGCTGCTCTGTTTTTCAGATTTTCCCTGACGGTAAGTGGCTTGTCCAGCACACTGTCCTGAAATACCACGCCAAGCATTGTTCCAACTTTCCTTCCGATCTTATCCAGATCTGTGCCCTGGATCTGAACCGTTCCGCTGTCTTTGTGAAGCTGCCCGCAGATGATCGAAATCGTTGTGCTCTTCCCTGCCCCGTTTACACCAAGGAATGCAAAGAGCTCTCCTTTTTTCACCTGAAAACTCAGATCATTGACTGCTTTTACATCACCAAAGCTTTTCTTTAAATGAGTGATTTTAATCATATCTGTTTCCATTACGCCTGCCCTCTCCTTTGATTTCTTTGCTGTTCCACATAAAAAATATCAGACAATTTCAATTGATACAAAACGTGATTTTTATATCCACATACCGATGTTTGTCCAAATACAGCTTCCCGAACATTCTGCACCCAGGATGCTTCCCTGTTGTGGCAATATACCATAACATGTTCTTCCTGCTTTGGATCAATCTGTTCCACCTCACATTTCATCCATCTCACCCCCAGTTATTCCTATTTCTTTTATATATGATTTTACAGCATTCGTCCAGTCTGCATGATGTGAAATGCAGAAATTCGCGGGTAAGATGCCAATTTCTGTTGTCTGCTCGTCTGGCGCATAGGAATTCATAAAAATAAGTGGAAAGCCATGTCAATGGACATGCAACTTTCCACTTATTCATTTTCATAAATTTTTTAATCACTTGAAACTCCACGTCATGAATTCCCGCTTATCTTAATACTTCATCTTTGATCTGTTGTCCTTCCATCTTTTCAACATTCCTCTTCTCAAAATGAGTTATGAATACGAAATCCTAAAATAGTCTAAATATTCCTTATACCGATCCTGCGCTGTCAGACAGGTATCCATCAGATAACCTTTTTCATTGTTCCATTCTTTCAGACCACGATAATAAAACATCTTCAGATCCTCTTCGATCATGAACGGAACGATATTGTACTTCAGGCATTCCTTGAACATAAGCAATCGGCCTACACATAATTTCTTCTCATCTTCAACAACTAATACTCTCAATTTATTTTTCTCCATTTTCTTAACAGGAATTTTACACCCTCTATTGTACAATGCAAACATCGAAAGGTCAATAAACGGACTTTGAACATTGAAAGGAGTATTTTAATGAAATCTGAAAAAGCAACACAGATTCTTTTACTTGCAGCCGGTCTGGTGTTTTTCCTTGTCGGGATCTTCCGCGGAGAAGCAGCGGTTGTTCTTAGCAAGGCAATAAAATTATGTATGGAGTGTGTAGGAATTGGATAAGAAAATGAAATCAAACAAAAACTTTCTGGCCCGCTTCCGCGGATGGATTCAGGCAGCTGCTACACTGCTGACCAACATTCACATCCCGAATCTGTTTAAAGGGAAAATTTATCAGGGAAATGTAAAAACGATGTGCGTCCCGGGACTAAACTGTTACTCTTGTCCTGCCGCCACAGGTGCCTGTCCGATTGGAG
>ENA-OQJH01001136-OQJH01001136.1-human-gut-metagenome-genome-assembly--contig:-NODE-1136-length-11945-cov-1.433491_pt1 | contig 11945 bp, 16 predicted proteins | sample MGYA00242597_ERZ504763 | MGnify/ENA primary metagenome ERZ504763 (study PRJEB26092, sample SAMD00036359) | human gut metagenome | host: Homo sapiens | study: EMG produced TPA metagenomics assembly of... | reverse complement strand
CAAAGATCATGCGAGAGACTGATTTTTCCAGTCCTTGTATTGTACCATATCTGCATAATTTTCCGTTTTTATAAATATTTTTTTCCATGCTAATCCCCCTGTTTCTCAGACTATTTTTTAACACACTTCATTCATCAATCTACCTGATTTTATCTGTTCCATAATATTACCCTAACGCATTTTTCTATCGTACATTGTTCCCCTATTGTAACATATTCTCTTTTTTCATACCATTCCTATCTTGACATATATAGATGTTCGATATATATTATGTATAGATAATCTATATATTATCTGATATTAAATACATGCTTGGATACAGTTAGCTAAATTCAAGTAATACACCTATTTCAAAGGAATTTTATTTAACTAAATTCCGATAACCACATCTATTTCAAAGGAGGATTTACTTATGGCAGTAGATAAAAGTCTGATTTCCGGAAGCACCACTATGCTGATCTTACAGCTTCTGGAAGAAAAAGACATGTACGGTTATGAAATGATCGAAACGTTACAGGAAAAATCCCAGAACGTTTTTCAATTAAAGGCAGGCACACTTTACCCGTTGCTTCACTCTCTAGAAGAAAAAGGATATGTTTCTTCTTATGAAGATGCCATCGGTCAGAAAACCAGAAAATACTATTCGCTGACAAAAAACGGGAAAAAATTTCTGACCCAGAAAAAAGAGGAATGGAAGGAATATTCTTCCGCTGTCGCAAATATTTTGACAACCGGGGTTCTGTCCTCTGATTTTTTGCACTGGGTTTTCATTTGCACCACAATGGGAGGTGTAAACATGAGCAAAAAACGATATATGGAACTGCTGTTGGAGCAGATTCGAAACAAAAATGCCCGGGAAATGGTCTCCCGTGAGATCAGCTCTCACATCGAAGACCAGGAAGAAGTCTATCGTTCCCAGGGTTCAGTGATTACGATGCGGAACGCAGAGCTGTTCTGGATATGGGCGATCCCGTAGAGACCGGTGTGTCATTGGATGCCGTTCACAGACCGAAAATGTCCTGGAGTATGGTCATTCTGGCAGCCACTATCTCCGCTCTTGGAGTGCTTATGATTGGAATCATCTGCAAAAATTCTTCGGATTTTACCACCGTTTCACTGTTAAAAAACAGATCATTTTTCTGATCATTGGATTTGGGATCATGCTGTTTATCTGTAAAATAGATTACAGCCGGATTTTTCAACATTCCGGTGTACTGGCAGTCCTTTCCCTCGGATTGCTGTTTTTGCGGAATATAGGCTTTTTTCACTCCATTTACAACACCGCAACGTTCCTTATCTGCTCAGTATTCCAATCTTCTGCGGATTGCTGTACAAATTTCGAAAACGCAGCTGGTATCATCTGTTGATTCCTGTCGGATTTATGCTTGCTACCATCGTCTTGATGCACTACCATTGGCAGTTTGTATCATATAAACTTTTTCTTGTACTTATCAGTGCCGTTCTTGTCACGGTAGCAGTTTGTAAAGAATGGTATCCAATCCGCAAAAAAATATTTCTGCCGATACTCTGGGGATGTGTAATCGGCATTCCTGCAGTGACTTTACTGATACCGTACAAGTTTCCGGCTCTGTTTCCACCATATGTTGCTGCCCGTATTTCCAACTGGGTCTACCCGTTTTCCGTTGAAAATACATCTCAATCTATGGTATATGCAGTAATGACCAGAAGCAGATTACTCGGACACAGCTCGACGCTGATCATGGATCTGAATTCCCTGATCAGCGATTATATGATCGTAAATGTAACATCAAGATACGGCATCCTTCCGACCTGTATTCTTGCCGGATTGTTCCTCGCCTTCTGTATCCGTCTGTTTTATCTGGCTTACACCAGAAAAATCAGCTTGGCATGATCCTGGGATTAGGATGCAGTCTGGGACTGACCGTGGAAGTGCTAAAATATTTCCTTATGAACCTTGGTCTGATCCCGATGACAACCGGATTTCTCCCGCTGTTTTCCTACGGTGGCAGCGTTACGATCATTTCCTATGTGTTTGTTGGAATTTTGCTGAGTATCTATCGGAATCAGAACCTGATTGATGAAACCAGACCGAAACGGTTTCGTATCCGTCTGAAACTGGAACAGGAATAACCTATACCCAAAATATTCTATGCAAACAAAAAATCCGGCAGATCTCCAGATGCATCTCTCATGCTTTCTGTCCTCTGCCGGAAGTTTTATTTTTCTACTTTTTTATTCTATCTTAATTTTTACAACACTCAATCTTCAAACAAAAAATATTTACATTTCACTTTACTGCATATTCAATCGCCACAATACCACAATGATTTTCAAATCTGCATTACGGCTATTACATCCATCATGATTTTAGTGATGGAACAGGCGGATGCCTGTAAAGCACATTGCCATATTGTACTTATTGCAGGTATCAATGACATGATCGTCACGGATGGATCCGCCCGGTTCAGCCACATATTTTACACCGCTCTTATGTGCGCGCTCAATGTTGTCACCAAATGGGAAGAATGCGTCAGATCCCAGTGCAACATCTGTATTTTTATCCATCCATGCACGTTTCTCCTCTGCGGTAAATACAGACGGTTTCACTTTGAAGATGTTCTCCCATGCACCGTCTGCAAGTACGTCCATGTACTCATCACCAATGTACAGGTCGATAGCATTGTCGCGGTCTGCACGTTTGATGCCGTCTACAAACTGAAGATTCAGTACCTGTGGAGCCTGGCGGAGGAACCAGTTATCTGCTTTCTGTCCTGCCAGACGGGTACAATGGATTCTGGACTGCTGTCCGGCACCGATTCCGATGGCCTGTCCGCCTTTTGCGTAGCTACGGAATTGGACTGTGTATATTTCAGAGTAATCAGAGAGATGATCAGGTCAATCTTTGCGGAATCCGGAATTTCTTTGTTCTCTGTTACGACATTTCCAAGGAAATCACGGTCGATCTTCAGTTCATTTCTTCCCTGTTCAAATGTAACACCAAATACCTGTTTATGCTCTAATGGTGCTGGTGTATAGTTCTCATCGATCTTGATGATGTTATAGTTTCCGTTTTTCTTTGCTTTTAAGATTTCCAGTGCTTCATCTGTGTATCCTGGTGCGATCACTCCGTCAGATACTTCTCTCTTGATCAGACGTGCTGTATCTGCATCACATACATCAGATAAAGAAATAAAGTCACCGAATGAAGACATACGGTCTGCACCTCTTGCTCTGGCATATGCACATGCTAATGGAGATAAATCTCCCATATCATCTACCCAGTAGATCTTCTTTAAGGTATCAGACATTGGACGTCCTACAGATGCTCCCGCAGGTGATACGTGTTTGAAAGAAGTTGCAGCAGGAAGTCCTGTTGCTTTCTTTAATTCTCTTACCAGCTGCCATCCATTAAATGCATCCAAAAAGTTGATGTACCCTGGTCTTCCGTTTAATACTTCAATTGGAAGTTCACTTCCGTCTGCCATGTAGATTCTTGATGGTTTCTGGTTTGGATTACATCCGTACTTTAATTCTAATTCCTTCATTTTTCTTCTCCTTTGATCTGCTGATCGACTGATTATTTGTTCTTATTTACGATTCTTGTCTCATATTCTCCTGTTGCAATATCAATATAACGTACAAACAGAGATACTTTGTTGTCATCGTTTAAGCTGTTCCAAAGTGTATTTGTGAAGTCATCGATATCTTCTTCGATCGCTACTAATTTAGGTTCTCCTTCAAAACTTGGAAGTGGATTCCCATCATGCATATATGTGTGGATAAAACGTCCTTCTCCTGCGATTGGATTTTCATATGTATATGTAAATCGATTGCAACTTCTGGATTTCCATTGTTACTCTTTAAAATAGACATTGCATAGTGAAATGTCCCATCTTTAATCTTCATCAGACCAGAAATTCTTGGTGTATAGTTTGGTCCGTCTGGTTCAAACTCACGACTTCTTAAAGATTCTTCAAAGGTAAGTCCCTTTTCTCTTCCTTCATATACTGTGTCTGTCTGATCCCCGTTCGTAACGATCGTCTCGTCTCCAAGAACACGAACTGGTGCATAAATGATCAGGCTTGGATCTTCTAGTTTAGCAGGATCAAATGCCTGTGTGCGGATTCCTTCCCCTTCTTCTACAAAGACACGATTACGGCTATTCTCACTGCGTCCCATGATAAAGTATGCAGTGACCGCTTTCTTCCCATCTTTGGATCTTCCGATGACGATTCCTCGTCCTGGGTAAGCATTTTCCTTTAATTCCTGAGCAAGAGCTAACTTCTTCATTGGTCTTAAATCTCCTTCTTTGAAAATCTTGTTTTTTTATTTCTTCTATTGTATATAAAAAATGGATTGAATACAAGAAAAAACTAACAATTATAAAATAAAGGGCAGGTTTCCTATATATTTTTGTAACACTGTCCTTTATTTCTATCATTTTTTACATAGTTATGCTTTTTTTATTTTACAATCCTTCTTATAGCAAGCAACTCCATATTGATATTATAACGGAATCTAAAAAAGAATGGAATACCAACTCTGACATTCCATTCTTTAAAATTCCTTATGAAATAAACAATAAATTACATTCTCTTAATACGTTCGATCGCTTCGACTGTATTCTCATAGTTACCGAACGCTGTAAGTCGGAAGTATCCTTCTCCACTTGGTCCGAATCCTGATCCTGGTGTTCCAACAACGTTGGCGTCTTCTAACAGGTGATCGAAGAATTCCCAAGATGTCATGTTGTCTGGTGTCTTTAACCAGATATATGGTGCATTAACACCACCAGATACTGTGTATCCTGCATCCTGTAATCCGTTAAAGATTACTTTGGCGTTGTTCATGTAATATCCAACCTGTTCTTTTAACTGAGCTTTCCTGCTTCAGTATAAACTGCTTCTCCAGCTCTCTGTACGATGTATGGAGCTCCATTGTATTTTGTTCCATGACGTCTTGCCCATAATGCATGTAACTGTGTATCTCCGCATTTTAAGTCTTTTGGAATGACTGTGTATCCAAGACGGACTCCTGTAAATCCTGCGTTCTTAGAGAAACTCTTTAATTCGATCGCACATGTTCTTGCACCTTCACATTCATAGATTGTGTGTGCTACATTATCTTCTGAAATATATGCTTCATATGCTGCATCATAGATGATCACGCAACCATTTTTGTTTGCATAGTCAACCCATCCCTGTAACTGATCTTTTGTGATCGTTGATCCTGTTGGGTTATTTGGGAAGCAAAGGTAAATGATATCTGGTACTTCGCTTGGGAAGTCTGGTGCAAAGTTATTTTCTGCTGTACATGGCATGTAGATTACATCGCTCCATGTTTCTGTTTCTTTGTTGTATGTTCCAGCTCTTCCTGCCATAACGTTTGTATCTACGTATACTGGATATACTGGGTCACATACAGCAATCTTGTTATCTTTTGCAAAGATTTCCTGAATATTTCCTGAATCACATTTTGCTCCATCACTTACGAAAATTTCATCCGCTTTGATGTCTGCTCCACGATCCTGATAATCATTTTTTGCAATTGCATTTCTTAAAAAATTCATATCCAAGATCTGGTGCGTATCCATGAAATGTTTCTGCATGACCCATTCGTCTACGGCTTGTGTAAAGAGTCGATGATTGCTGGTGCCAGAGGCTGTGTTACGTCTCCAATTCCTAAACGAATGATATTTTGTCAGGGTTTGCCTCGGAATATGCGTTTACTTTTTCGCAATTGTTGAAAATAAGTAACTTCCAGGCAGTTTCAAGTAGTTGTCGTTAATTTTAAACATAAATTCCTCCTAGTTTTGATATGTTAATGATTCTTTGATCATCTTTGCCATTTCGATAAGACCCACTCCACTGTTCATGCTTCTTTGTTGTATATATGCGTGGGCTTCACTCTCTGTGATCTGATTATTCTGCATCAGTAATTCTTTGACTTCATCCAGCAGACGGACTTCTTCTCTCGTACGCTGTTTTGGACGTTGTTTTCTTCGTCTTTGCTTCTCAGAAATTTCGGTAACGATCTCTCTCGTTTTCTCGACTAATTCATACCCTTTAACGGCATCGAAAGTCCTATGACATTCGGATACACGCAGTCATCTAAATATTGGCGAGAAGCGATCAGCAACATCTTGACCTCTTCAGAAAGATATTCTCTTAATTCACTGTAGATCATATCGGAACATTTGTATCCGCAGACGACTAGTCCTTCTTCAACACCTTCCATACGCTGGACTACCTGTGCACCCGTTGCACATACAGCGGTCACTTCAAAACCACTTCTTACCAGAAGATTCCTGATGCTTCTGGCAATTTCTTGTTTCGGGAATAAAACGATGACGTTTACCAAGCTTCTCACCTCCCGTATCATGTATATATCAATCATTAGATCTTGTATAAATAATGATCGACTTCCCATTGTGATACGAACTGCTGGTAAGACTCCCATTCAGCACTCTTAGCTTCAACATACTTGTTAAAAATATGATCTCCTAAAAGTTCTTTCATATAGGTGCTTTGTTTGAAAATCTCAAGAGCTTCTTTCATATCTCTTGGCAGTGTATTGATCCCTGCTTCTTGTTTTTCTCCCTCAGCCATCTCATACTGATTCTTCATAGAACCTTTTCCAGGTGTTAATTTGCGCTTGATCCCGTCTAATCCTGCTGCAAGGCTGACTGCCAGTGCAAGGTAAGGATTCGCAGCAGAATCAGGACTTCTAAATTCAAGCCTTGTTCCGCTTCCACGGGCTGCTGGTACTCTGATAAGTGGACTTCTGTTCGATGGTGACCATGAAACATCCACAGGTGCCTCATATCCTGGCACGATTCTCTTATAAGAGTTTACCAGTGGATTTGTGATCAGGCACATCTCATTTGCATGTTCCATAACTCCAGCCATGAAGTGAAAAGCCTCCTCACTGATTCCAAGATCATTCTTAGAATCAGCGAAAATATTCTTTCCATTCTTCCATAAAGACATATTAAGATGCATTCCTGAACCGTCCACTCCAGTGATTGGTTTTGGCATAAAACTTGCATAAAGTCCATGTCTTTTAGCGATATATTTTACAATAAATTTAAATGTGAGGATGTTATCGGCCGTTCTTAAGGCATTGTCATACTTAAAGTCGATCTCATGCTGTGCTGGTGCAACTTCATGATGAGATGCCTCGATCTCAAATCCCATATCTTCAAGATTCAAGATCATATCTCTTCTGGCACTTTCTCCTAGATCTAACGGAGCTACATCAAAATATCCGGCTTCTCATGAGAAACCGTCGTTGGGCGGCCTTCTTCATCTGTGTGGAATAAGAAAAATTCACATTCCGGACCGACGTTAAATTTATAACCCATTTTCTGGCACTCAACCATCACTCGTTTTAATACATTTCTTGGATCTCCGGCAAATGGAAGTCCATCTTGTCCGTATACATCACAGATCAATCTTGCTACGCGGTTTCCTCCCGCATTCCACGGGAAGATCGCAAAGCTGTCAAGATCTGGATATAAATACATATCTGATTCTTCAATACGAACAAATCCATCTACACTAGATCCATCAAATGTACACTTATTATCCAATGCTTTCTCAAGCTGTCTTGCGGTGATCGCGACGTTCTTCATTGTTCCGAACAAGTCAGAAAACTGTAGTCTGATAAATTCGACATCATTTTCTCTGACGAGGTCTATCACATCCTGTTTTGTGTATCGACCCATAACATCACTCCTTCTTAATTAAATCTGTGCGATATCAACTACGCTGAGCTGATCTCTGTTTCCTGTTTCCAAACTAGTCAGTAGAGCATCTGCGTATCAAGACTTGTAAGGCATGTTACTCCTGTTTCGATTGCGTAACGGCGGATCAGGAATCCATCTCTGCTTCGACCTACACCCTGAGATGGTGTATCAATGACTAAGTCAATTTTATCATCTAAATGAGATCTAGCAAGTTTGGAGATTCTTCTTCTAATTTATTAATTCTGTTTTGCATGAACTCCAGCTTCATTTAAGACTCTGCAAGTGCTCTTTGTTGAGAAAATCTCATATCCTAATGCTTCAAATCTGCGTCCAATATCAATCGCATCGATCTTATCGGAGTCTTTCACTGTTAAGATCATCTTCTTGTATTTTGGAAGATTTACTCCAGCTCCTAAGAATGCTTTGTATAACGCTTCATGGAAGTTCTTAGAAATTCCAAGACATTCACCTGTAGATTTCATTTCTGGCCCAAGCTGATCTCTGCTCCTCTTAATTTTTCAAAAGAGAATACTGGTTTCTTCACTGCATAGTATTCAGATTCTTTCTGAAGTCCTGGTTCATATCCAAGATCTCTGATCTTAGCTCCAGTGATCACTTTCGCTGCTAACGCTACGATCGGAATACCTGTAACTTTACTGATGTAAGGCACTGTACGACTGGATCTTGGGTTTACTTCGATAACATATACTTCATCATCTGCTACGATAAACTGAATGTTGATCAGTCCGATAACATGTAATGATTTTGCAAGTTTTCTTGTATATTCTGCAATGATTCTCTTAATTCTATCTGTTAAATTGATAGATGGATATACGGAAATACTGTCTCCTGAATGGATTCCAGCACGTTCCACATGTTCCATGATTCCTGGGATCAGGATATCTGTTCCATCACAAACAGCATCGACTTCGACTTCTTTACCAACCAGATATTTATCGATCAGAATTGGATGTTCCTGTTCATAACGGTTGATAACTTCCATGAATGCCGTGATATCTTCATCAGATACAGCAATCTGCATTCCCTGTCCACCAAGTACATAAGAAGGTCTTACAAGAACTGGATATCCAAGTTTATGAGCAACTTCTAATGCTTCTTCACATGTAAATACTGTTGTTCCTTTTGGTCTTGGAATACAGCATTCTTCCAAGATCTCATCGAATAATTCTCTGTCTTCGGCTGCATCGACATTTTCAGCACTTGTTCCAAGAATCGGTACTCCCATCTTCATCAGTGCTTCTGTTAATTTGATCGCTGTCTGTCCACCAAACTGTACAACCGCACCATCTGGTTTTTCAAGATCTACGATACTTTCTACATCTTCTGCTGTTAATGCTCGAAGTAAAGTTTATCAGCAACATCAAAGTCTGTAGAAACTGTTTCAGGGTTGTTATTTACGATGATCGTCTCGTATCCTTCTTTACTTAATGCCCATACACTGTGTACAGAACAGAAGTCAAATTCGATACCCTGACCGATACGGATCGGTCCAGAACCAAGTACCATGACTTTTTTCTTTTCGGATGTTTCTTTCACTTCGTTCTCACCATCATAGCAAGAATAGTAGTAAGGTGTTGCTGCATCAAACTCGGCTGCACATGTATCTACCATCTTATATGCTGCATGGATATTATATTCATTTCTTAATTCTTTGATCTCACGCTCTGTCTTACCTGTTAAGCTTCCGATCACCTTGTCTGGGAATTCTAAGCGTTTTTGCTTCCTGTAATAATTCTTTGTCTAATGTATCAGCTTTGGCTAATTTCTTTTCCATCTCAACTAAAACTGCAATCTTATCTAAGAACCAACGATCGATCTTTGTAATATTAAAGATCGTATCGTAATCAAACCCACGACGGATCGCTTCTGCGATCACATAGATACGAAGATCATCGATCTTTTCAAGTTCTTTTAATAACTCATCGTCTGTTAATTTATCGTAATCACCGAAGATCAAACTGTCCACATGCTGCTCTAAGGAACGGATCGCTTTCATTAATGCCCCTTCGAAGTTTGTTCCGATACTCATAACTTCTCCAGTTGCTTTCATCTGAGTTGTCAGAGTACGTTTTGCATGAATAAACTTATCGAATGGAAGTCTAGGCATTTTAACAACACAGTAATCAAGCATTGGCTCAAAACTTGCATATGTTTTCTTCGTTACTGCATTTTCAATCTCATCTAATGTATATCCGATTGCGATCTTTGCTGTTACTTTCGCAATTGGGTATCCTGTTGCTTTGGAAGCTAAGGCTGAAGAACGGCTGACACGAGGGTTTACCTCAATAACGCAGTATTCAAAGCTGTCTGGATTCAATGCATACTGTACGTTACATCCACCATGAACATCTAATTCTGTGATGATGTTTAATGCAGATGTACGAAGCATCTGGTATTCTTTATCTCCTAAAGTCTGAGATGGAGCTACTACGATACTGTCTCCTGTATGAACACCAACTGGGTCGATGTTTTCCATGTTACAGATTGTAATACATGTTCCATTTTCATCACGCATTACTTCGTATTCGATTTCCTTCCATCCACCGATGTAACGTTCTACTAATACTTCACCTACACGGCTTAGACGAAGACCATTCTCAAGGATCGTCTCTAATTCTTCCTGGTTATGGGCGATTCCTCCACCACTTCCTCCAAGTGTATATGCTGGACGAAGTACTGCTGGATATCCGATCACTTTAGCGAATTCCACACCATCTTCTACTGTTTTAACAACCTGTCCTGCGGCGATCGGTTCCCCGATCTTTTCCATTGTCTGCTGGAATTCTAAACGGTCTTCTGCTTTTTTGATCGTAGATGGAGATGTACCGATCAATTTCACTCCGGATTTTTCAAGGTATCCGCTCTCTACTAATTCCATGGCCAGATTTAAGGCTGCCTGTCCACCAAGTGTTGGAAGGATGCTGTCTGGTTTTTCTTTTTCAATGATCTTTTCGATGACAGAAGCTGTTAATGGCTCAATATATACTTTATCTGCAATGTCTTTATCTGTCATGATCGTTGCAGGGTTTGAGTTTACTAAGACTACTTCCACTCCCTCTTCCTGAAGTGCTCTACAAGCTGTGTTCCTGCATAGTCAAATTCTGCTGCCTGTCCAATAACGATCGGTCCTGATCCGATTACAAGTACTTTCTTTATATCTTCTCTCTTAGGCATTTTTTGCTCCTTTCATTCTATCCATAAATTCATCAAATAAGTAAGCTGTATCTGTGGTCCAGGGCATGCTTCTGGATGGAACTGAACTGTTCGAATGTTTTTATTTTTATAGTCTAATCCTTCGATTGTTTTATCATTTACATTAATAAAGGAAACTTCTGCAACATCTGGATCAATTGTTTCTTCCTTGATCACATATCCGTGGTTCTGAGAAGAAATATAAACTCTTCCGCTCTTTAAGTCTTTCACCGGATGATTTCCTCCACGATGTCCCCAGCGCATTTTTTCTGTGTCTGCACCTGTTGCAAGTGCCATCAACTGATGTCCTAAACAGATTGCAAAGATAGGTACCTCGCTGTCATATAATTTCTTGATCTCTTTGATGATCTGTACACATTCTTTTGGATCTCCAGGTCCGTTTGATAACATGATACCGTCTGGCTGATCTCCTAAGATTTCTTCTGCTGTTGTATCTGCTGGATAAACTGTTACATCACATCCACGTTTTTTCTAAAGAACGAATAATGTTATTCTTTGTTCCAAGGTCTAATAATGCAACTTTAAATCCATCTCCATTGAAATGTTCTTTTTCTGTTCTGGAAACAGTTTTTACTGCATCTGTTACTGTATATTCTTTTAATTTTGGAAGGATTTCATCTAAATTGAAATCAGGATTTGTGGTGATCATTCCACCCATGCATCCATGTTCTCTTAAGATCTTTGTGATAGCTCTTGTGTCAACACCACAAATACCTGGGATGTCATGTTCTTTCAGATAATCTTCTAAGTCTTCTTCTCTTCTGAAGTTGCTTGAAGTTCTTGAGATTTCTCTTACGATAAAGCTGAGTGCCAAGGTTTTTCAGATTCGATGTCCTCTAGACATACTCCATATTCCTATCAGTGGTAAGTCATTACGACTCCCTGTCCTGATAGGAAGGATCTGTTAATACTTCTAAATAGCCTGTCATGGAGTATTAAATACGACTTCACAGATCACTTCTTTGGGCTCCAAAACTTTCCC
>ENA-OQJH01001135-OQJH01001135.1-human-gut-metagenome-genome-assembly--contig:-NODE-1135-length-11951-cov-1.060301_pt1 | contig 11951 bp, 19 predicted proteins | sample MGYA00242597_ERZ504763 | MGnify/ENA primary metagenome ERZ504763 (study PRJEB26092, sample SAMD00036359) | human gut metagenome | host: Homo sapiens | study: EMG produced TPA metagenomics assembly of... | reverse complement strand
TATACCGTAAATCTTAAAATCAGAGAAAAAGAAAGCCCGCTCCTTGAGATCAACTTAAATGTTGTCTCAAGAGACCAGGCAGTTTACATATGTGACCATTGGGAGAAAAAACACTCCGATGTCTATTCTATGCTAATTGAAAAATTGTTATTTGACGAGCCGAATAAATAATTATTCGGCTTCTTCTTGTTCAAGCACCATTGACTCAATGAAATTCCAGATCTCATCTCTTCCCTGTTTCGATAATGCTGAGAATGGGAAAATTGGTGTTTCCTTATCCATCTGAAGCTCTGTGCGGATCTCTTTTAGATGTTTTGGCACCTGGCTTCTCTTTAACTTGTCAAGCTTTGTTGCAATGATCACTGGACGATATCCATTGTGAAGAATCCAGTCATACATCATAACATCGTTCTTTGATGGCTTATGTCTGATATCGATCAGTAAAAAGACCATTTTTAGCTGTTTTGATGTCTGTAAGTAATTTTCGATCATGTGTCCCCATTTTTCCTTGACGGATTGTGTTACTTTCGCAAATCCATATCCTGGAAGGTCTACATAATAAAGTTCTTCGTTAATATTATAATAATTGATCGTCTGTGTCTTTCCAGGCTGTGCTGAAATTCTCGCGTAGGATTTGCGGTTCATCAGTGCATTGATCAATGATGATTTCCTACATTTGATTTTCCAGCAAATGCCACTTCAGGCAATGTATTGTCTGGTAATTTACTTGTGATCCCACAGACGGTTTCTAAATTTACACTTTTTATGATCATGTCATTCTCCTCACGTAAAATAAATCCTTTACCGAACATATTCTACGTGAAAGCCCATTATTTGTCAATGGATACATGATGGAGCGGCTTGGTATTTTTAGTGATCGGAAGGATCTGATACCCTTCTTTTTTCAATGTTTTGATCAACGGATCTAATGCTTTCACTGTATTTGTTGTCTCATGAAGGTCATGCATTAATACAATACTTGTTTCTGTCTCCTGACATCCTTTAAAATCTTCTTGTTTAACTGCTGAGGACTTTGTTCAAAATTAACCGCATCTTCATTCAATGCATTCCAGTCAAAATAAAGTAATCCCTTTTTGTTCACATACCGAATATACGGTTTTATATTTTTTGCACAATGATTACTGCTGCCACCCGGAAATCGGTAAATATATGGCTTTACATCTGTTAGATCATATAAATATTTCTGTAGTTTCATAAGGTCTTTCGAAAATGCACCTACATTCGCATAAATCTGATCATAATTATGACTGTAGGAATGCATTGCCAATGTATGACCCTCTAACACGATTCTTTGATACATTTTCTTGGCATGTTCCGTTTCTTTTCCTACGACAAAGAATGTCGCCTTCACCTTATGTTTCTTTAGAATATCAAGAATCTGTGCCGTATGATCAGATGGTCCGTCATCAAAGGTTAAATAAACTTCTTTTGATTCAAATTACTGTTAGTTAAAAAGCCACTTTCCCCTTCACCCTGACTTGCAATCTGAAACCAGTATGTCTTTGTTCCCTTCCCTTGTGCCAGAAATGTGAACAGAAGAATTCCTGTGATCATATATGCAAAAAAATTTCTTTTTCATATTCTTCCTCTTTTCTAATTTTGTAAGATATTCTTTTTCTTTAGAATATGAAATTTCAAAAAATATATTCTGGAATATTTTTCAAACAATGGTTGATACACAAAAAGAAAGCACCAGATCTCTCTGCTGCTTTCTTTGTGTATTAAGAAGTTTTACAAACTATGTAATTATTATACTTCGAAGATCAGATCTCCGTAACTTGGCATTGGCCAGTCTTCTTTTGCTACTAACATTTCCAGTTTGTCTGCTGGCTCACGTACGGCACTCATATCTGTGAAAATCGTATCATGATAGCAGCGGGCCTGAGCTTCACTTTCTAATGCCTGAGCTTCTGGAATATCAGCTTCTAACTTGTTGATCGCTGCAAACAGATCTTTTAAGTTTGCTGTGATATCTTCTAACAGTTTTTCCTGTACAGAACTGTCAACACCAACTGTCTTCAATTCAGCAACGCCATTTGCAAGTTTTCTCTGGTATTTCATAACCGCTGGAACAATCTGTTTCTTAGCGATATCTAATGTTGCAAGTCCTTCAATGTTAATTGTATTAGAATACTGTTCATATAATACTTCAACACGAGACTCTAATTCTTCTTTTGTGTATACTCCAAATTTCTCGAACATCTTAACTGCTTTATCTGTTGTTAATGTTGGGATTGCATCTACCATGCTATGTAAGTTTGGAAGTCCTCTTCTCTCAGCTTCAGCTACCCATTCGTCAGAATATCCGTTACCATTAAAGATAACTCTCTGATGCTGTGTTAATAATTCTTTTGTGATCTCGTGAGCTTCCATAGCTACTGCTTCAACTCCGCCTTCTACTTTCTCTAATCTGTCACATACATCTGCAAAGACATCTGCTACGATCGTATTTAATACAACGTTTGGATCAGAGATAGACTGTGTAGAACCTACCATACGGAATTCGAATTTGTTTCCTGTAAATGCGAATGGTGATGTTCTGTTACGGTCTGTTGCATCTTTCTCAAATGCTGGTAATGAGTGAACACCAGATGCTAATTTGTCTCCATGTTTGGATTCTGTAGCTTCACCTCTTGTTACAAGCTGTTTTACAACATCTTCTAACTGATCTCCAAGGAAGATAGAGATAATTGCTGGAGGTGCCTCGTTAGCTCCTAATCTGTGGTCATTTCCTGGTGTGGAAGCTGACATACGAAGTAAATCTGCATGTTTATCCACTGCTGCGATAATAGACGCTAAGATCAGTAAGAACTGCTGGTTTTCATGAGGAGTTTTTCCTGGATCTAACAGGTTTTTTCCTTCATTTGTTACCATAGACCAGTTGTTATGTTTTCCTGATCCATTGATTCCTGCGAATGGTTTCTCATGAAGTAACATTTTAATCCATGGCGTCTTGCTACACGTCTCATTGTTTCCATTAATAACTGGTTGTGATCTGTTGCCACGTTGTTTGAGTTATAGATTGGTGCTAATTCGTGCTGCGCTGGAGCTACTTCGTTATGTTCTGTCTTCGCACTGATTCCAAGTTTCCATGCTTCGATATTTAAATCTTTCATGAATCCTTCGATTCTTGGTTTGATGATTCCAAAGTAATGGTCATCCATTTCCTGACCTTTTGGAGGCATTGCTCCGAATAATGTACGTCCAGTGAAGATCAAGTCTTTTCTCTGTTTGTATTTTTCTTCATCAACTAAGAAATATTCCTGTTCTGGTCCAACGGATGTGCTAACACGTTTCACGTTCTTATTTCCTAATACATTTAATAATCTTGTTGCCTGGATATCTAATGCCTGCATAGAGCGAAGAAGTGGTGTCTTCTTGTCTAATGCTTCACCTTTGTATGAACAGAATGCTGTTGGAATACATAAGATACAAGCATTATCTGTTTCTTTGATGAATGCTGGTGATGTACAATCCCATGCTGTATATCCTCTTGCTTCAAATGTTGCTCTTAATCCACCAGATGGGAATGAAGATGCATCTGGTTCACCTTTGATCAGTTCTTTTCCTGAGAACTCAAGTAAAACTTTACCATCATCTGTTGGGTTAATGAAAGCGTCATGTTTCTCTGCTGTTACACCTGTTAATGGCTGGAACCAGTGAGTATAATGTGTAGCACCCTTTTCAATAGCCCATTCTTTCATCTCATTCGCAACTACGTCTGCAATTGCTGGATTTAATTCTGTTCCTTCTTCGATTGTCTTTTTCAGATCTTTGTAAACGGCCTTTGGAAGACGTGCTTTCATAACACTGTCGTTAAATACGTGGGATCCGAAGATTTCTGATACATTGATTTTTTCCTTCATAGAGTTCTTCCTTTCTTCTCTTACATTTGAAGCATAATCTATATATTTTCTTCTATTATCTAACTGATAGTAGAAAAAAAGGGGCGACAAACAATATGAAACTAATTGTTTGACGCCCTTGTCAGTAACTTCACTGGTTATAGGATACAATGATTCTTTTTGAAAATCAAGCCCTTTTTTGTATTTTATCCAGTACTTCTATTTGATCGTTACGGAAACAGTTTTTCCATTTACCTTATTGATTCCTTTTAAGCGGAATTTGTAAGTTGTTCCTACTTTGGCTTTTTTCTTTGTATATGTGATCGTTCCGCCTTTGTTTGTTGTTTTTACTGTCTTATATGCTGCTTTGCCTGCTTCATTTCTACTTTGTAGCTTGCAAATCCTGTGACATTCTTAAATGTTACTTTGACTGTCTTGCTTCCGAATTTGGCTTTGGCTGCATAGGTTTTGAAATATTTCTTTTTGTTTTTCTTTGTCAGTTTGTATGGTTTTACTTTAAATTTGTAGGATGAGTCTTTGTTGACTTGATCGTTTTGGATGTTTTCTTTCCTACGGTTGTTACTTTTTTGTATTTACCTTTTCCTGCTTTGGCGTAATGACATAGCCTTTGGCGGATTTTTTCTTTTTTCCATGTCAGTTTTACGCTTCTTGTACTTTTTACTGTTTTTGTGACTGGTTTTACTGTGATTATATCTGATTTTTTTGTATCTTCAACTTTTTTGCCTACTGACATAATATATTTAGAATCATTTGCAAAATAAATTGTACCATCTTCATCAACCACTACATCACTCATACATCCTGTATTCTTTATGTCCCCAGTTGGTTCATAAACTGTTTCCAATGTTGCTGATGTTGCATCTTTTGAATCTTCAATTGCATAAATTCCACCTGGTTCATCATTAATTGTGAAATATACACGTACAGAATTTTCCCCCGTTTTTACAATTGTTGGTTCACACTGAGAATAATTAGATAATTCTACTGTATAATTTACTTTATACTTATCAGAACTTACATCTGCAACTGCCATATATCCTTTATCTTGAAATGCTTTTCCTTTTGATCCAGATACATAAACTTTTCCATTATATACTTCTGGTGTAGTTGCGGAATATCCTGTTTCATATAATCTGACTTTTTTCTCATCTTTTAATTTTCCATCAGCTGATACTTTGATACCATACAGATCATTTGTTCCTGCTACAAAATAAATTGTTCCTGTCATTTCATCGTAAGTGATATTACCAGAAAAAGCTTCTCCGATATCCTTTGTATCTGTAACTTTATCATTTGTTGTATCAATCATTGTTAAAGTTCCTGCTGTATCAGAAATAACAATGTATTTTCCAAGAACTACGCCTTTTTTCGAATAAAATTTTCCTGTTTTGGATTCTACTACTTTTTTCATTGTTTTTTCTTCATCAGGTTTTGTTTTATCATCATCTGATGTCGTTACAACATAATAAGAAAATGGCGCACCATTATCATACCAATCTGTTGTCTTCGCTGTTGTCCCAAAATATAATTTTCCATTTGTAAATACGAAATCAGCGTTAATCGCATTCTTATTTTCATCTGTAATCCATAAAGATTCTAATGTGTTCTCATCAAATGCCTGTACACGACCATTGTCGTATCCTACATAAACCTTATTATCTCCATATCCAATACTGCTGACATATCCCTGAATATAAGATTCATCATAATATTTCTGTTCTTTTAAAATTGTTCCATCTTTCTTATCAATTTTCATGATACGATGTTTTGCATCATCTGCTACATAAAGGTAGTTTCCAACCAACTTGATCTTAGATACTGTGTTATTTGCATATGTTTTCTCATCAAATGGTTCTCCAACTTTCTTTGCCCACTTAAGCACCGCCTCACTACTACTCTTCGCTGGCTGCACATCTGTCACTGCTGCTTTTGCACTAACCCCTGATGTCATCAGCACGACAACAGACAATGCTACTGCCGCTACACGTTTCATCGTTCTCATAAATTCCTCCTTGTTATGTCTCATTGATTGATTAGTTTCCTGACTTCTTCATCTTTGAAGAAACCATATTTATATTTAACCCTGTTTAGTTTCTTCACAAAAACAGGTGTTAAAATCCATAAAAATATCACATTCGATACGCAGTATTCAATCGTCACTGGAACCGAAGTTCCTAATACTGCCACATACCGCATCCACTGAAATCCATCTCCTGCTGCCAGAAGTGTCCAGATATCCATCACAAAAGAATATGAAATTCCTGAAAGAATCCCAAAAATCGTTAACAGTATCTTACTGTTTCCAACCATTTTCTCTGATTTAAAGTTCCTGCGATCCATCCGATCGTTCCCCATGCAAGCATCTGAAATGGAGTCCATGGTCCTTGTCCAAAAAGAAGTTCGATACCACAGCACTTAAAGATCCACATAAAAAGCCCGATTCTCTTCCAAATGCCATACCACAGATAATCACCATTGCACTAACTGGTTTAAATCCTGGTGAAAATGCAAATAACATTCTGGATGCAACCGTTATCGCGATCATCACCGCAAGTACGACACTTTCTCTTGTCTGTGGTTTCTTCTTTTCATATTTAAAATAATATGGAATACATGATATACACACTATAAAAATGATCACCGCATTCAACATACGTTTACCACCTCCTGTGGCAGGACGATCACTTTCTTAAAATCTCTCGTAATCTTTGCACACTCTGTCGTATAGAAATAATTTCGTGCAAAACTTGGATGGCTCATCAATTCCTTCAATTTTCCATCAAACATCATTCCAACACGGTCAGCATACTCAGCACAAAATTCCAGATCATGCGATACAATAAATATCGTTTTCCCCTGATCTGTAAGTTTGCGTAAAAGTTCTCCAAACTTCCTGCTGTGTTCCCGATCAATTCCTTTGGTCGGCTCATCTAGCAGCAAGATTTCTGGATCTGCAAGTAATACTTTGATCAACGCTGCCATCTGCTGCTGTCCTCCACTTAGATCATATGGATGTGACTTCTTTTCTCTCATTAGATCCGCCATTTCCAATAATTTATCGATTTTACTTCTTTTTCTTTTCCCACCTCCAAAAGGTCTTCAAACAACTGATCTTTTACAAACAATAGTGTTGGATCTTGTGGCATATAGACGATTTTTTCTTGCATTTTAATTTTCCATCAAATTTCATCTGCTTTACCATACAAGAAAGAAGCGTTGATTTTCCACTTCCATTTGCTCCGACAGCTGCAAAGATTTCACCTTCTTTAACTTCGACTGACAGATTCGAAAGAACATCTTTTCCTTTCTCATACCCTGCATATAAATGTGAAATTGAAAGAACTGTTTTTCTTTCAAAATGTGTTTTCTTTATCAACTGATATTCTTTTTTCCTGATCTGTTCTCTTGCTTCTTCCATCGAAAAGGTCAGTTCTATCTGAAATTTCTCTTCCAGCCGAAGAATCTGTGGCAGAGACTGTTCCAATGGATGCTGTATTTTTTGAAGATGTCTTGCAACCTCTTTCGGATTTCCCTGTTCGATAACTTTCCATCATCTAAGATCACACATTCATCTGACATTTCCATCACATCTTCCAAGTTATGCGATGTCAAAATAATCGTTAAACCAAATTCTTTATGTAATTTCTGAAGCATCACAAGAAAATCTTTCCTTGCCGCTGGATCTAACTGTGCAGTCGGCTCATCTAAGATCAATACTTTTGGATGCATTGCCATAACTGCTGCCAGATTCACCAATTGTTTTGTCCGCCAGATAGCTTGTCTGTATCTTCATGGTATATTTTCTGCAGATTAAAATAATTGATGATTTCGGCTACTGTACGCTTCATCTGTTCATACGGCATTCCGAGATTCTCAAGTCCAAATGCGATCTCATGCCATACGGTATCCATTACCATCTGTGCGGATGGATTCTGGAATAAATACCCAACTTCTTTTACAGAACGCAAATCTTCCAACTGCTCTATTTCATGACCATCATATAAAACTTTTCCAACTCTTTTACCTTTTGGCAGCAATTCTTTTTTTAGATGTCTTAACAGTGTTGTCTTTCCACTGCCGCTTAGCCCTGCGATCAGAGTGATCTTTTCCTTTTTTTATTTTAATGATACTTGTCTTTAGAGAATTCCTGTCTGATAGCATATATCGAAATGTTAAATTATTAATTTCGTACATCAAAATTCCCCTTCCACATGCATGGTAATAAAAACTGAACTGTCATCACAAGCATCCACAACAGATCTCTCATCTGAAATACTGGCATAATGATCATCGGATAAAAGAAAAATCTGGAATAATAGTGGATGTATGCCCAGAGATTTAATATCGTCAAAATCACAATCTCCACGATATGAATCCAGTCTTTTCTCTCCCATGTAAATAAATGAAAATGTGTTCTTTTTTTTACTCCGTAGCCTCGTGCATTCATTGAATCCAACTGATCCATCGAAGACTCAAATGCCCATGTCATTTCCATTGACATGGTATGCATAACTCTCTGCACCGCACGTTCTGATTTTAAGGATTTTCGTGTCTTTAAAATCTTCTTTGCATGGTTTTGATATCTTGGGATCAATCCAAATGCCATTGAGGTTATGACTCCAAGTTTGGAAGAATCTGCCTGATAAATAGATCCACTGCTCTTTCTTTATATATTGGTTAAAGATTGAAAAGACCAGTAAGAGATTTACTAATACACATCCGTAATGAATTCCATAAAGCAATGCTTCTTTCGTGATCCTTACGTGTGTGTCTGCATATAGGATCGTTCTTCCTCTTTGTACAAATAATGGATTCGTTACAGCCACGATCACGATCAAAACAATAAACGGAAAAAACTTTTTCAAACTCTGATTATGATAAAAGTACAACAGACATAAACAGATCATCTGCACCCCTGTCATCCATGGATGCCTGCTAAATGAAACCATCAAAAACAATCCTGCAAAATAAGTAAATACAACGAACGGATGGGCTCTTTTTAATGCCTTGATCATCTACAGATCCCCTCTGACACAGGTATACAGCCATTCCACTTTATCCCCATCATGAAGCTTACATTTCCCTGCCATATAGTTTGGAAACTTACCATTGACACGGTACATCCATCCACTGTTTTTTCCACAATCAAATTCGTACAAACCGTCAATTCCTGCTACATATCCTTTAGAAACATCAATATCTACTCCTGTTCTTTTGAGAACATCCATCACGGTATCGCCTTCTTCAAACTCCATCTTCTTCTCATAAATTTCCGCCAGCTGGAACTTGGTAATTGGATTGCAATGCACTTTTATTAGAGAGAACTGTTTTACAGCTGATCAGAAATTCACAAGATTGTTCTTGCTTTGCTTCTGTTGTCTGATTCTCTGCCGTCTGTACTGTTGATTCATTTTACTGGCTGTTGTTGTTTCTTTTGTATTCTTTGTCTTTGTTGTCTTTGTTGTCTTTTCTTTTGTAGTTTTCTTTTTAGCTGTTGTTGCGCTTATCTTTTTCTTTTTTGATTGTACTGCTTTTTGTCTTTTTGCTGTTTTTCTTACTCTTCTGTGATTTCTTTTATCTTTTTTCTTTTCGTTCTTCTTCCCTTTTTTACTTGTTATCTTTGCTGCTTCTGTCTGCGTTGCCTTCTCTTTTTCTGCCGTTGTTATCTGTGCCTGATCTTTTGTATCTTTCTTCTGTGTATTTGAACAGGCTGTCATCGATACTGCCATCAATGCAGAAATCAGCCATACCATATATTTTTCATAAAAAATAGATCCTCCCATGTATACAGCATAAAGGATCTACTCTGGCATATTTACATAACAAAAAGACATGCATTCTTATTCATTTCTAAAAAAACTACATTTTATTATCTTATCTTTTGTCATTCTGGCACCATGAGGACGACTTCGTCTCTCGCAAAGTATATCCTTAGATCATGGCGAGTATTCCGGCTTAAGATCATCGTCTCGGCACCCTTCCCAGTTTCCCAGTGGTATATTACCTTGACTCCCTATCACGCGGCGGGACCGCCCAGGTTTTGCACCTGATTCCAATTTAAGATCTGACATGTCAGATCACCATGAAATTATGCGTTTCGTTTTTCTTATTTTCGTCTTTTTATTATGTAATATTTGTTATTTAGTTGTCAAGATTTTCGAGTGTTTTATAGGATTTCTCCGTTTGTTTTGATGATTTTTTGATATTTCACAATTTCATCTGTTTCCCTGTTGGATCAATACGGTAGTTGCTCCGATAAATCAATCTGGAACCGACACGAATTCATATCCTTTTGCTTTGATATTTCTTATGATCTGTTTTAATGCTTGCTTTGTGCATTTTGTTCCAGTATGCATTAAGATAATGCTTCAGGTGATAAATTTGTGTCCACAAACTTCTCGATCAGCTGCTCCTTTGTTGGTTCCTGCCAGTTCTAAGCTATCCACGTTCCATTGAATGATATAATAATTCATTTTTCTTGCATTCCGTACGACAGATTCGTTGTAATCTCCGTATGTGCCCGAAAAGATCTATTTGATACCTAATAATCCCTGAATCTTCTGTGTCACTCCTTGAATTTCTTCCTGCTGCTGTTTGTCTGTTAATTTTGTCATGTATTTATGATGATCTCCATGACTTGCAATATCATGTCCTTCCTCATAGATTGTTTTGATATCCGTTGGATATTTACTGATCCAGTCTCCACAGAAGAAAAAAGTTGCTTTTACATTTTCCTGTTTTAATATCCTGAGAATCTGTTGGATATCTTCATTTCCCCATGCAGTATCAAAGGTTAGTGCTATCTGTTTTTTCTGCGTATCTACACAATAGATCGGAAGTTCTTCCTCTTGTGTTTCACTCCAGACATAGATGTTATTTTGTATAAATTCTCTGGCGGACTGGATACTGTCACTGCTTGTAAACTGGGCTACTGTTAAGATCAGCAAGATCAAAGATCGTGATCTTTCGAAGCATTTTTCTGCTCCCTTTGTTTTTATCATTTTATGAATTCATGTATAAAAAAAAGAATCCTGCTTTGCAAGATTCTTTTTCTTATCTCAATTGATATTCTCTATTTTACCTGCCCCTTCTGGATGATGGATACAATATTCAAATCTTTATCTAAACTACTGCATTGGCATATTTTCCTTCTTCAAGACTTCCATATTTATCATCAATTCCAATGGATTTTGCTGGATTAGTTGTTGCACAACGTACTGCACTTTCCAGTGGAATCTGCATTTGTTTGACTGCTGTTCTCATGCAATCCATTAAGTTTGTTGCAGAACCTGCGATGGCTCCTCCTTCGGTCAGTGTTGCAAGGTTTCCTACTACAGTCACTGGTTGTCCGCCTAATTCATACTGTCCATCTTCCATACCTGTTGCCATCATACTATCACTGATCAGTACGATCCTCTTATCTGTAAACATTTCAAACGTTGCTCTGACACAGGATGGGTGAATATGAACTCCATCGCAGATCAGTTCTACATAACAATCGCTGTCTCTTGCTGCTCCAATAACCCCCGGTTCTCTATGATTTAACGGTGGCATAGCATTATATAAATGTGTGATATGATCAGCACCTCTTCTGATTGCTTCACTTGCTGTATCATAATCAGCCATCGTATGTGCAATTGATACATGCACTTCATCTTTCACTTGATCGATAAAATCCATGGCTCCTTCAGTCTCTGGAGCAAGATCTACTAATTTGATCAATCCACCGGCTGCTTCCTGCAGTTTATGGAATAATTCAATATCCGCCAGCTTGATGTCCTCTTCTTTCTGGGCACCTTTTTTCTCTTTGTTTATAAAAGGTCCTTCCATATTGATCCCGACAAGATCTGCACCTTTTCCATTCTTATGTTCTTTTGCTGCCTTCATTGCCTGAAATAGTTCTTCTTCTGGAATCGTCATTGTCGCAGGACAGATTGCCAATACTCCATTGGCTGCTTCATAATCAGCCAGTGCCTGAATGGATTCTTCGGTTCCATCGCACATATCATGTCTGACACATCCATGAAATGAATATCGACAAGTCCCGGTATCACATAACATCCT
>ENA-OQJH01001134-OQJH01001134.1-human-gut-metagenome-genome-assembly--contig:-NODE-1134-length-11953-cov-4.220869_pt1 | contig 11953 bp, 13 predicted proteins | sample MGYA00242597_ERZ504763 | MGnify/ENA primary metagenome ERZ504763 (study PRJEB26092, sample SAMD00036359) | human gut metagenome | host: Homo sapiens | study: EMG produced TPA metagenomics assembly of... | reverse complement strand
GAAAAATACAATGCCAGAGATCGTGGAAAAGATGAAACGTCCGAAAACGCCGACTACATATCCAATCTGAAGTCCCCATTTTTCTTATTGAAAATCCGGACAAGACCGAGTGCACCGAATGCGAGCGGATAGTCAAACAGCATCTGTGGGATCGTGTAGAAAATCGGTTCTGTTACAAACTGAACCAGACCATATGCAACGGCTGTCATGATGCCGACATAAGGGCCATACCAGTATGCGATCAGAACGATAAAAAGCATGGAAAGTAATGTGACGGAACCACCCATCGGCATCTCAAACAATTTGATCATGGAACATACCACGGCAAGTGCGATGGCAACTGCAGAGTAGACGAGCTGTTTGGTGGTCAGTGCTGCCTTGCGGCTTGCATTCTTCTGACGCACAAACGCTGCGATGATGAGCAGTAATGCGATGATAACGACAACGATCACGATTCCGGTGATCGTAAGATGTACGGAGCCGTCTCCCCAGGCTCCTTCCGGTGTAGCAAAAAAGTTATTCATAAATCCTCCTTGTTTTCCGAAGGAAAATGCGACTGCCATTGCAGGAGCAGAGGATTTTCCTCCTTGTTTTCCTGATTTGATTCTGGTATCAAAAGGTGGTTTTCAATTTTTGACTGTCAAGTTGCACAAAGTCGGATCTATTTTGTTCCGCTGTCCGAAAATAAGAAAAACTAAGTATGTCTGATTTAGATTTTCCAGGAGTGACGTGTACGTCTTAAACGTCCCGTCCATGGGACGTTAAGACTTTTGCTGCCATCCATGGCAGCAAAACACTATGCATTAACAGGCATACTAAGATTTTTTAATTTTCTCCCAAAGTCACAAAACGAGTCCCAACTTTGTGCAATTTGACAATCGCTAAGTTGTGAGCCACCTTTTGACACCAGAATCCTAATTCATGATAATAGAATGTTCGCGGAGCGTACATTTTATTGTCTACAAACACGGGGGATTGTTTCTTACCAGAATAAAGTAAAAGAAAACGCTTCCTTACGCCGGTATTATCCGGGTCAAGTAATAAGGGTCGATGAAATCATCTCTCAGCACGTTGTCAATACCATATGGTATAAACAGCACCCCTAGCATTTGTATGGAACGTTTCCCACTATAGCAATTAATGATGAAAAAGTCAAATTTATGCCTTGAAATTTTAATCCCTCTGCGAGACCTGTATAGTTGACAAAAAAAGCAACAAAAAATATAATGTCAAAAATGTAGAAACAACTTACGGAGGATGAAAAACATGAAAAAAATTTATCAGAAACTGGCACTGACAGGCGTGCTTGCAGCGCTGCTTCTTTCTGCCGGCTGCGGGGGAGCAAAGGAGACTTCCGCAGATGAAACAGCAGGGAATGTGCCGGCTGTGGCTGAGCAGAAAACAGACAGTAAAGCAGATATGGAACTGTCTGAGACACTGGAAGTAGACGCTGGATCATCAGAAGCCGGGACTGAGACATTGGAAACAAATACCGAAACACAGACACAGGGTTATACTTTTACCGATGATCTCGGACGTGAGGTGACAGTGAAATCTGCTGATCGTGTGGCAACGCTGATCGGAAGTTTTACGGATGTATGGATGTTAGCAGGCGGAAATGTTGTTGCAGCAGCAAATGATTCCTGGGAGAGCCTGGGTTTAGACCTTGATGAGAGTGTGGTAAATCTTGGCAGCATTTTGGAGCCGGATGTCGAGCAGCTCATTGCAGCGGAGCCTGATTTTGTGATCGCGAGTGCAAATACGGATGCAGACGTTGCAATGGAGGAAACACTGACACAGGCAGGAATTACCGTTGCCTATTTTGACGTTGCAAATTTTGAAGATTATTTAAATATGCTTTCCATCTGTACACAGATCACCGGCAGGGATGACCTGTACCAGAAAAATGGTCTGGATGTGCAGAAAGAAGTGGAAGAAATGAAGCAGAGAGCGGACGGCAGTAATCCGACCGTTTTATTCCTTCGCGCAGCATCAAGCAATGTAAAGGCCAAGGGCAGTGACGGAAATGTCTGCGGGGAAATGTTGGCAGACCTTGGATGTGTGAATATCGCAGACAGCGACGAGAGCCTGTTAGATGACCTCAGCATGGAGGCGATCATTGCGGCTGATCCACAGTATATTTTTGTGACGATTCAGGGAAATGACAGCGATGCCGCCATGAAAAATGTGGAAGATCTTCTGACATCAAACCCGGCATGGGCATCCCTGACCGCTGTGAAAAATGATCATTATTATATCCTTGATAAGCGCTTATTCAACTTAAAACCGAATGCAAAATGGGGAGAGGCTTATAAGCAGCTGGCAGATATTCTGTACCCGGAGGCGGAGTGAGAAAGGTTTGGTTTGAAAATGGCATATTTTCCGTTTTTTATTGATATAGAAAATAAAAAAGGCCTGATCGTGGGTGGCGGCAGGATTGCAGCACACAAGGCAGAAAAGGTGAAGCCGTTCGGTGCAAAGATTACCATAATAGCACCGGATATTATGGACAAATTAAAACAGGATCCGGCATTTATGTGTGAGGAGCGTCCCTTTGTGCCGGAGGATATCGAGGGCTGTGCATTTGTCATTGCAGCAACCGATGATAGGGAATTAAACCACAGGATCAGCGCACTGTGTCAGGAAAAAGGAATTTTAGTCAATGTGGTGGATGACAAAGATTACTGCGGTTTTCTATTTCCGTCTCTTGTGAAAGAAGGAAAACTGACCGCGGGAATCTCCACCGCAGGAGCCAGTCCGCAGATCGCGGCAGAATTAAGAAGCCGCATGGCGAGGGAACTTCCAAATCAGATGGAAGAGATCCTTGATTATTTAGAATCAATCCGGGAACCTGCAAAAAAATGATTGCAGATGACAGGATCAGAGCCAGATTTTTGAAAGAGACAGCACAGCTTTGCATGGATGAAAACCGCGTGCCGGATGAGGAAGAGACGAGGCAGCGGATCAGAGATTATTGCCAGAGTGCGGAACAGACTGGATAGGGAAAATCGTCAGTACAGGCATGGTAACGCTCGTCGGTGCGGGCTGCGGTGCATATGACCTGATCACACTGCGCGGTTTAAATGCAATACGGAGAGCCGAGGTGCTTGTCTATGACGATCTGATCGATGCGCGTCTGTTAGATCACGCTTCGGAGAGCTGTGAAAAAATTTATGTCGGGAAACGGATCGGTGTACATAGCAGGGAACAGGAAGAAATCAATGCGATTCTGATCGAACATGCGAAGAAAGGCAAACGCGTGGTGCGCTTAAAAGGCGGAGATCCGTTTGTTTTCGGCAGAGGCAGTGAGGAAATGGAAGCGTTAAAGGCGAAAGGAATCCCGGTGACAGAAGTGCCGGGAATCACATCTGCCATTGCGGTTCCGGCGGCAGCAGGAATCCCGGTAACACACCGTGGAAAAAGCCGCAGTTTTCATGTGGTGACGGCACATACGAAAGGCACTGCGGACAGTCTGCCGGAAGGACTAAAAGAACTTGTGGCAGTGGAGGGCACGCTTGTATTTCTGATGGGAATGCACCAGCTTTCAAAACTGGCCGGACGGCTGATGGAGTATGGAAAATCTCCGGAAACACCGGCAGCAGTGGTGCAGGGAAATTTTGATGGAAAAACGGTAAGTGTGCGAGGAACACTTTTTGATATTGCAGAAAAAGTAAAAGAATCCGGAATGCAGTCCCCGGCGGTCATTGTGATCGGGGAGACGGCAGAGATGGAGTTGTAATTAAAAAAAGAGGAAGCATGCTGCAGTGAATGGATCACGTTTAAAGCAGAGTGTGCTTCCTTTTTGTATATTATCTGATTAGATGGAACAACATCAACGGCGTTTCCGTGTTCTTTTATGATCTGTAACAAATCTTTTGTTTTTAACAATACGGTAGCCGTATTTTCATTTGGATGCACACTGATCAGACCTGTTTCATTCAGAAAATAACTGTCAATAAAGACCTGTACGCTCCGTTCTGCTGGCGAAAAATCTTTAAGTGTTCATATTAAAACATAAATACACGTCAAAGGCAATCGCTGCTATTGCCGACAACGTCTGCTAAAATGATTTCAATATGTGAAAAAGGCAGGTAGTATTTGTGAGGGCAGAAGAAGTAATACAGGCGGTTGCAGAACTTTGCAGACATTTTTCGGCGGTGGAGGTGATCTTATTTGGCTCCAGAGCGAAAGGAACAGCACGGGAGAGAAGTGACATTGATGTTGCCGTGTCCGGTGTGAAGGATTTTGATGCACTTGCAGAAGCAAAACAGAGGGATCTTTCGGATTCTTTTGTATTGAGTGGAACCAGTGCAAATTTAGCATCACATTTGATCTGTCATGGAAAGTTATGAAAGATATACTGATAGAATATTATGCAATGACGGGTTTTATTGCGGGTTTGCCGCGTGAAGTGCTCAAAACATCCTATAAAGCAGAATTGATTTCAGATGATACATGGATGGAAATGCTAAAAGGTGGTAGGCTCAAACCGTTCTACCACATTTCCATCCCGGTCGATCAGAAACTTCGTAAAGTTCCACTTGATATCAGGGGTGTTACGGAAATCCGGCTGGGTGCGGTATAATCCGCTTTCGAGCAGCGGGGTGAGAGGGTGGTTTGGATCAAATCCTCCGAACCCTTTTTGTTCTTTCAGATATTTGTACAGCGGATGCGTATTTTCTCCATTTACCTCAATTTTGGAAAAAAGTTTAAAGGTAATTCCAAATTTTGCGTCGCAGAAAGATGCGATCTCCTCGGTTGTTCCGGTGCCTGGTTCCCAAACTGATTACATGGGAAATCAAGAATCTCAAATCCTGCATCCTCTGCTTCATAATCATAAAAATTCATAGTAAAAGTTTCCTTTCAAAATAAAAGATTTAAAACAATTAAATTGCGCACAATCAAATGAAAAATAAAAATACATCATTTTAATCCATATGTCAAGAAAAATTCATACAAAAAAGAGTATTACTCAAAAAAGTAATACTCCCCATCTTCATCCGTAAACCTTTTCCAGCTTGTCTGAAACACATCCTCGATCACATGCGACTGCAGACACTCCTGGGGCGTGCCAACCATGGCGATGCTGCCGGGAAAATCAGTTGCTTTAACATCAGAGTCTGTACCGGCATGCGCTGCTTCATCAAGAGATCTGGAACCGGCGCGGTTCATGACAACCAGCGTATCTGAGATGCGCACCGCCTGACTCAGATCATGTAAGATCAGAATAATCGTTTTTCCCTGTTTTTTTAATTCCTTTATCATGGCGTAAAATTCGCGCTGCCCGGTCAGGTCGAGATAGGTGGTCGGCTCGTCCAACACGATGTAATCACAATCCTGCGCTAACACCATGGCAAAAAACACGCGCTGTCTGATACCGCCGGAGAGCGTGTCGACATACTGGTCGGCATACTGGCTGATGTGGGTAAATTCCATGGCACGGTTTACAATTTCAGTGTCCTCCTTTGATTTCCGGCGGGAAAATCCAAGATAAGGAAAGCGCCCGTGTTCCACAAGCATTTTAACCGGAATAGCAGGAATGATCGTGCGGACCTGTGGGAGCAGGGAAATTTCCCGGGCACGTTCTTTCGGGGAAATTTTAAGAAAATCCTGCCCGTTTAAGAATATCTGTCCGGCGGTCACCGTGGAAGCACCGTTTAAGCACTGGACCAGGGTAGTCTTGCCGCAGCCGTTCGGGCCAAGGATCGTGGTGATCTCCCCGTCACGGAAAGTTAATGAGATGTCGTTTAAGATCGGCATGTGCTGACAGGAAACGGAAACATTGCGAAATTCAAGCATGGACTCTGCGCCCTCCTTTCTTTTTCAGTAACAGATACAGGAAAAACGGTCCGCCGACGAACGACATGATAATCCCGGCGGGCAGCTCAAACGGAGAGAAGAGTATTCGTCCGAGCAGGTCACATAACAGTACAAAACTGCCGCCCAAAAGTGCGGAGCACGGCAAAAGAAAACGTGCATCATTGCCAAAAAGCCGCCTGCAGATATGCGGGATGATCAGTCCGATAAAGCCGAGCAGGCCGGCGAAACTGACGACACATCCGGCAAGGATGCTTGCGAGGGACAGAAGCAAAAAGCGGGTGAGTGAAACGCGCAGTCCGAGGGAGCGCGCGATGTCATCCCCAAGCCCGAGCATATTTAACGGCTGTGCGAGAAACAAGGAAACAAAGAATGCAATAGCAATACAGAGGCACGGCAGGATCAGCCTGCTTAGGGTAAGCCCGGAGAGGGAACCGATCAGAAAAGACGTCAGATTCACCGTGATATCCGTATTTAAAAGTTTGATCGTATTGATGCCTGCACTTAAAAAACTTGAGACTGTAATTCCGGCAAGAATGATCGTAGTCCTTGAACTGTCTGAGAGCGCAGCCAGAAAAAAGATCAGCAGTGTGGTGATCAGGCGCCGCAAAACGCAAAGACCGGAAGTGTAAATGAGTTTGCCGGGAAAAAGATCATGGCGAGCATGACCGCAAAACCGGAGCCGGAATTGACACCGATCGTGCTTGGGCTTGCCAGCGAATTGTTCATTACGCCCTGTAAGATCACACCCGAACAGGACAGCCCGATCCCGGCAAAAAGTCCGCCGAGCACGCGCGGAATGCGCACGGTAGTGATTAAAATATAAGAAGTAGAACTGCGGTCTGTCCCGGTCAGACAATTTAAGATATCTTTGAATGCAATATTCACGCTTCCAAATAAAATGCCTGCGCAGACAGACACGAGGAGTAACATACACATCAGAAGGATGGTAATGCTTTTGTGCTTTTCATAGGGGATTCCTTCCTGCAAAAGTCTTTTGTGCTGGATAAAAAAATGATGGCAAATTTGCTCATTATGGTATCACAGGCAGGGGAAATGCGCAATGGGTTGGTTTTCATTTAACAACAACGGGAGCAGATAATAAAAAAGAAATTTAAAACCTGCTAATAAATTTCATAGTTACTTCAAAAAAGATTACTTTCAGGTTATAATATATGTAATTGGCTCAGAGATTTTGAGCAGTTACCAAAAACCTGAAGGTGATTAGTGTGAAAAATGGTGTTTTTTATGGCAGAATACAGAAAAAAATTAGAGGCTGATATCCGTTGCCCGCTTGAATACGGTCTTTGGTGGCAAATGGAAATCGCGTATTATATGCGTGCTTTTCGCCAGCAAAAAACTGCGTTACAGCGAGATACGGAAAGAAATGTATAACATCACAGACGCAGTTTTAGCAGCAACGTTAAAAGATCTCATAGCCGATGGTATTGTCGACCGGAAATCATATGATGAGATACCGCCGAGAGTTGAGTATTCACTTACAGGAAAAGGAAATTCGGTTGTTCCGATATTGCAGAGTATCTGCCGGTGGTCAGATATTTCTATAAGGAAGATGTGGAAAATGAGATGAAACAGTGCCAGAAATGTGACTATCACAGATAGGATTGTGATATGTAACTATAATAACAAGCAGTAAAACAGAAATCATAAAGGAGACAGGATAAAATGAGAATAGCAGTGACATACGAAAACGGACAGATTTTTCAGCATTTCGGACACACAGAGCAGTTTAAAGTGTACGATCTTGAGGACAACAAAATTGTTAACACACAGGTTGTGGATACAAACGGACAGGGACATGGTGCACTTGCAGGATTTCTTAATTCAACAGATATAGATGTTCTGATCTGTGGTGGCATCGGTGGAGGAGCACAGGCTGCACTTGCTGCTGCGGGAATAAAACTGTTCGGTGGAGTATCAGGTGATGCAGACGAAGCTGTAAAAGCATATCTTGAAGGCAATCTGACATACAATCCGGATGTTCACTGTACACACCACGATCATGAGGATGGTCATTCATGCGGAGAGCATCATTGTGGCGAGGATAAGCATGGCTGTGCGGGAAATCACTAACAAACATTGGCGGTAAGCCATTATAGATGAACAGCTTCTGAAACTTCGTACACTTGGACTTACAGAGGAAGAAGCAGAGGAAGTTATTATTCAGAATTTTTTAAATTAACAGGCATACTAAGATTTTCTGATTTTCTCCCAAAGTCACAAAAAAAGTCCGATCTTTGTGCAATTTTTCAAGGTACTATCAATGATAGAACGATAAAAAACTTTATTCGCCCCAGTATCATCTTATCTATAAAAAAACCTGTTCTACCTGTTAGATATGAATCTGGCAAACTGGAATTGAGATTTTATCTATTCCAAAGGATTTAATAACTATTATATTTTGTTATCAAATATCTCTCAAGCCCTTGAAAACACTAAGTTTATCGCATGTGAGCTTTCCCTTATGTTATATCTTCCCATATGAATTTACGAACTCTGATAAGGGCAAGAAAATTATATAACACATTATAACACAAAATAAATGTGACATGGTGAACTGATTGAAATGCTTCTGATTTTTGTAACGAATAATTGATTCAACGATAAGAAGAGATAAGTTACGATGAGAACAATATTTGCAGAATACAATCCACAACGCAACAGCATTGATGTGTATACCAGTGCTGGCTATATGCTCCGTATTGACTGTTGGGAAGCTGAGAAGGATTTATAAACCACACCCGGATCAGTCTGTTCATTAAACGCACTTGCCATTGATGAACCACTTGAATATGCAAAATTATATCTTGATGGAACGATGCAAATATGGGTGGATGCAGAGGACACTCTTTATTTATAATGTTAAATAATCCCCAAAAATTCTAAAATTTTTCGGGGATTATTTTTGGCTTATATTTATTATTCAATTTAACTGATAATGATTCTCATATGAGATTTATCTTTAGAAATCATGTCATCAATCACGCCAGTCTGCATCTGATTCCCATTTACATTCCGTAATCTGCATATTTGAAAATGTTGCCTTATATGAGCCTTCTGTCGGGCTGCATGCATATATTCCATAAGTAATTTTTTCTGCACCTTCCCACATATGGAAAATACGCATTTGTCTGAAATTTATGCCATCCTCACTGCATTCAATACAGTAGTCACTGTCCCTTCGTGAAAAACGATACCACATACTTTTAATATCAGAGGATATGTCTGTTGTTGCCCAGTCAGAATATCATGATTGGTTACAACGCTTCCCAATCGCTGTATTTTTTCATTCTCATATTCTATAGATGCCTTAAACCAATTATCACTATTTAAATACATAGCCACACCACACTGGTCAAAACGACAGGTACTCTCGAATTCTGTTTTAACAATAAAAGAAAAGTACTTGTCCGTTGTTTCAACTTGAAATACTGGAGCATTATCATTTTGAAAACCATAATAAGTGCGTGCCCATAAGTCGGTACCCCTTTCTGTAAGAATTACAATTTTATCCTCACTAATTTGTACCTGCTTTGGTTGACGTATCCATTTAGGATTGTTTTTCAAAAATTCCATCTTTTTTCTCACTTTCTTTTTTATTTTAATAAGCAGCTATATTTAGTGCCTGCTTTTTACTGTATTATAATTAGTAATTTTCTTTTGTCTTCTGCAAAGAATGACTCCTATAAGTAGCAACACTGGAAAAATAATTCCTGCCAAAATTCCCATCTTTAGGTTATCCCCAAAAGCTCCTGATACCATTCCAACCAATGTAGGACCTCCTGAACAACCTATATCTCCACCTAATGCCAGCAATGCAAACATGGCTGTTCCCCCTTTGGGCAAAGCTGCTGATGCCTTGCTGAAAGTTCCAGGCCACATGATTCCCACTGAAAGCCCACAGACAGCGCAGGCAATCAGATTTAATAGCGGAATCGGGAATAATGAAATCCCTAAATAGGATAAAATACATAAAAAACTACTATAAATCATAAAGTGTTCCAAATTGATACGGTCACCATACTTACCATAAAACAATCTTGATATTCCCATTAGAACCGCAAATGCCATCGGCCCTGCTAAGTCGCCGGCTGCCTTTGAAATTCCAAGACCTTTTTCTGCAAAAGCAGAGGCCCATTGACTTACTGCTTGCTCACTTGCTCCTGCACATATCATCATAATCAACAAAATCCAAAAAATTTCATCCGAAACAATTCCTTTAATCCAAGTCCGGTATCTCCATCCTCAAGCAATGGTGCAATGGGAACCTTTGAAAAAACAAAAGCATTTCCAATTGGAATAACCGCCCAAATAATGGCTAATATTTTCCAGTTATCTATACCGACTACATAAAAGAACACTGTTGATATGAGTACAACTCCGGCATGTCCCCAGCAATAAAAAGAATGCAACAGGCTCATTGCTTTTTCCTTATTGTCGGATGGGCAAGCCTCAACAACTGGACTGACTAGGACTTCCAAAAGTCCACCACCTACCGCATAGATCATTACAGCAATCAAAATTCCAATAAAGGAAACTGGTAAAATCTCTGGTAAAACTGTAAGAAGGAATAATCCTGCCGCTGCTAGAACATGAGCTATAATCATTGATATCCGATATCCTATTTTATCAACAAATCTGACAGAAATAAAATCAACCAGTAGTTGTATCCCAAAATTAAAAGTCACTAACAATGTAATTTGGGAAATTGGAATATGATAGCATTTCTGAAAAAACAAAAAAAGCAGTGGTGTAAAATTATTAACGATAGCTTGTACAATATAACCTACAAAACAGGCTGTAATTGTCTTATTATATTGGCTTTTCATTTTGTCCTCCTCTAATAAATGTGATTATATCGTAAACTTTATATCTAGTCATTGTATAAAATCATATATTTATGGTACAATATAACAAATTTTATTATTTATGAGGAAATATAGCATGGAGACTTTTAAGATAACTACAGATGAAACACTACGAGAAACAATCCAGCATGGCAACAATCGTTATCCATTTGCATACTATCCTGATAATATTTGGAAATTTGACTTCCATCGCATTGACTGGCATTGGCATCATGAATTAGAATTTCTTTATACTGCTGAAGGTACTGCGTTCTGCCTTATAGGTACAAGTAAAATAGAACTACATAAAGGTTGCGGCATATTTATCAATAGCGGTGTCCTGCATCGTTTTGAAGCACAAAGCAGTACATTTGCACCTAATATTGTTTTTTCGCCAACCCTATTAGCACCCGAAAACAGCCTCATTTACGAAAAATATATTCTTCCTGTGATAAGCTCGTCTGTTCCATATCAAGTTTTCAGTCCATCCAACACATTTGGAAAACAGGTGCTACAACTTTTGTCGCAAATTTGTACTATTCAGGAAACTAAGCCGGATAATGAATTATGTACTATACAACTTTTATTTCAGCTTTGGAACATATTGCAAAAAAAATATGGACTGGACTTCTGATTCTAACAGTATTCATCGATTAAATCACAAACAAGCAAGATTACAAGCTATGATGCAGTATATTCATGATCACTACATGGAAGAGATTACATTGGAGACGATTGCGGCATCGGCATCTATCAGCAAAAGTGGAGCTTTACACATTTTTCAAACTGGCATCCACTGTTCTCCGGTAGCATATCTAATTCAATACAGACTAGCACAGGCTGCTGAACAACTTTATATCACTCAAAAATCGGTTTCTTCCATTGCAGAAGAAACCGGATTTACAAGTTCCGGCTATTTCTGCCGGAAGTTTAGACAATATTATCATATGAGTCCAAATGAATACAGAAAGAAGAAAACAGAGGAAATTTCTTAATTTCTACTTTCTGTAATCATACAATATTTGGAGATGATGTTGTTTTTCGTTAAACATGGAAGCTGGCTTGACATGGCAGAAATTGAGCTTAATGTAATGACACGCCAATGTCTTTCGCGTCGAATATCCACCTTGACAAACTTAAATGTGAGTTATCAGCATGGGAAATGGAACGTAATCGGGATACAGCTAAGATACAGTGGCATTTCCAAACAGGGGATGCACGGGAAAAACTGATATCACCTGTATCCGACACTATCATCTGTCACTTTT
>ENA-OQJH01001132-OQJH01001132.1-human-gut-metagenome-genome-assembly--contig:-NODE-1132-length-11966-cov-10.488724_pt1 | contig 11966 bp, 13 predicted proteins | sample MGYA00242597_ERZ504763 | MGnify/ENA primary metagenome ERZ504763 (study PRJEB26092, sample SAMD00036359) | human gut metagenome | host: Homo sapiens | study: EMG produced TPA metagenomics assembly of... | reverse complement strand
CCTCACATCCAGCTTCCTTCAGATTCCATCTCACGATGGACACCCTTGCTTTCGGCTATATCCTTCCCACTACCGGGCGGATTCGGGACTTTAACCCGTTAGAAACGTGCGCCGCTAGGCGCACAAGACAAAAGCAGGAGCAAATGCTCCTGCTTTATCCGGCTTAAGCAAAAACCTAAACCACTCTTACCAAAATCATATTGTTCCATCAGCAATATTATAATGCCAATTTTTTCACTGTACTTTTCGTTTTAATTAATGACTAACAGATTGTAAAAGAATAATCCTTATCAGTCTCCGCACTGATACGATAATCCTCTTCCACATCAGTTCCCCAGCTGTCGATACCTCCAACACCTCTTACTGCGCCATATATGCATAAAACAGTTCTTCTTGCCGGTGGCAGTTCTTCATGGTGAAGAGCGTTTTCAATCTCAGATGCGGTATAAGGCAGACAAGAAAATGCAAATTTTTCATCATTCTTTTCAATACGCAGTGTCTGTGATGAGCTATCTGTCCTGCTGTTATCAAGAGACGTATGTCTTGTAATTTCAAGCCACTCTGTATCCATTCTCATACCACATTCCTGCGGAACAAGATATTGTGTAAGACTCAGATCACTGATCTCATAGACGCCTTCTTGTGCACCTGCTTTTCTGTCAGGATATGTTTCCCCGGAGAGTCCCTTATATAAATATTTGTCAGCCAATGTTGGCATAATAAATCTCATTCCAAATACAGGAAATTCAGGGAGCCCCTGTACTCCATTATAATGTACATCCACGCGAATCTTTCCGGACGCATCAACGCTATAGCTCACAAGAACAGTTGTCGCCGGAGTTGTTATGGTCTCGTATGTATATTTTACAATAATTTCATCAGCATAAACATCACCGCCATAGATGTTATTATCAGGTGCATATGGTTTTTGCTCCTTGCCATCCATGATCACCTGTATTCCCTTACAGTCAATAAACATATCTGCCGAAAGCCAGCTTCCGCTTTTAATATGGAACTTGCTTCCCCTGTCATTATCTGTCAACGCTCTCCAGAAAGTAGGCTTTGGGCAACGATACAGCCACTCATATCCATTTTTAACGATAGATTCCAGTCCCCCCTGTGCATAAGAGAAAATATAATCAAAGCCTTCACCATGTACACCTAATGTATAGTCACCATAGACCACTCTTAATTTATCTGTATAAGCCATAGTAATACCTCACTTCCTGCATTGCCGGTTTTTCTTTCCTGTCAGCAAATACAATTCCATTTGCTGAGAATTCATAGTCTGCCGGTTTATCGTCAAAATCTCCGCCATAGCGTAAAACATCTTTTCCTGTAACGGGATCTTTTACCATAATTGCCTGGTCAATAAAATCCCATATAAATCCGCCATGATACATATCGTATTTGTCAATCAGCTTCATATAAGATCCAAGTCCACCCATTGAATTTCCCATATCATGCATGAATTCGCATAAAATATACGGTTTTTTCGGACTGTTATTCAAGTATTCCTCTACATCCTCCGGTTTTGCATACATTCTGGTCTCAAAATCAGAAATAGTATCCTCATATGCCCTATTATAATAAGCGCTTTCATAATGAACTAATCTTCCATCCTTCTTTTCGGCAAAATAAACGTTCATTGCTCAATGTCGTCTCCTGCATAGGATTCATTTCCTAATGACCAGAAAAGGATGGATGTATGGTTTTTAAAAGTTTCAAAATTGTTTTTTGCACGCTCAAGCACTGCATCTCTCCACTGTGGAATAGATCCCGGTACATTGCATGACGGTTCGATTGCCCCAAGTTTTTGGAATGAGCCATGGCTCTCCAGATTTGTTTCTGCCATCACATAAATACCTGCATCGTCGCACATATAGTACCATGGTATCTGGTCAGGATAGTGACAGGTACGCACAGAATTAATATTGTTTCTTAACATACATGATATATCTGCCTTCATGTCTTCTATACCAATGCATCTTCCTGTTCTTGCATTCCACTCATGACGGTTTACTCCCGTAATAACAAGACGTTTTCCATTCAAATAGACTACTTTATCTATAATCTCTATTCTTCTGAAACCGATATCATAAGGAATTACCTCGGCCAGTGAACCATCCTCTGCTTTAAGCTCAACATAAGCATGGTATAAATATGGATTATGATTATCCCACAGCCTGACACTTTCCAAGTCAACACAAATCGTGCCTTCCAAATGGTTGTTTTCTTTATTTAACTGTAATGACTTCTCAACTAATATATTTTCTTCTCTGTCCTTTAAAATAAAGCCAGCAGTTACATTCTGACTGTCAGTAGCAGATACCTTCATGCTGACAGACACTCTTCCGCTTTCATTATCTTGATTTAACACAGGTTTGAACCATACATCCTCCAGATGAACATCCGGAATTGCCTTCAAAGTAACATTTCTGAAAATCCAAAAATCTGAAAAAGTCCTGATCCTCTAAAAATGCCGCCGTGCTCATCTTATGTACCTGCACTGCCAGAACATTTCCCTTTTCCTTAATATATGGTGTCAGTTCAAACTCAGAAGGTGTGAAGCTGTCCTCTGCATAACCTATAAACTGACCATTAAGCCACAGATACATAGCTTCTTCTACACCTTCGAAGCATATATGGATTCTTTTTCCACACATGTTCTTATCCAAATCAAAGTATTTGATATAAGAGCCTACCGGATTGTACTGTGCTTCTGAGAACATTCCTTCTTCTGCTCCTGTTGCCTCCATACTATATGCTCCTCTGTGGTACTCTTTTCCTTCCCACGGATACATAGTGTTGATGTAACGTATTTTATCATATCCAGCCAGTTCAATATGTCCCGGAACCATAATTTTATCGAATCCTGATGCATCAAATGTTTCCTTATAAAAATCAACCGGTCTTTCCATCACATTTTTGCTGTAAGCGAACTCCCATTGACCATTTAATGACTGTAATAATGGATTTTTTTCTTTTTTCATGTCCGAATAATCCAGATAATAGCAATGATCACTATGTGGTTCCAATTGATTTACCTTAAACACTTCCGGATTATCAAGCCATTTCATATCAGCGTTCATATTTTTCCTCACTTTCCAATTATTAATATATAAAACCAAGAACAATAACTGCGTTGCTACATCTAAGATATAACAAAACCCTTGTAAAGAGCAATGTAATAAATTGTACAAATCATGCACTAAATGATACTGTTATAATTATTATGAAATGAGGGTCAAAAGGTATCATTGATGCTTGCATGCAATTTAAAAAGCTCCCGTGCATTGCACAGAGAGCTTTTTAGTCTGGTTAGTACAAACATATATTAATACGCGAATTATATGATGACACTTGCTTTCCCTTTTTTTCAAATCTTTGGATTCTTGTAATAACCTGATATTCCATCTGCAGCTTGTCCGATGAACAAGAGTATACATAAGGTTCAAAACCGGTATATTCATCATCCCCTTGCGTATAATTATTCCCATAATAAAAATTCTCTATTATATTTGTCTCAAAGGAAGAATCTATTTTTGATTCAGACTCTTTTGGATAACCCATAGAATAATCACTGCCATATGTCTTTGCATATAAATCTCTCATCACTGCAGCCTGTGCCTTAGGACTATCCACATCTGCACAATAATATGTAATATAAAACGGTACTCCAAGCACCGCATCAACAGCAGCCAGCATTCTCGTATCTTCAAATGATATTATAAATATCCACGCCGATAATTCCTTGCTTATATCCGATGTTACAAAATAATCTGATATTGTGTTGTCAAAGCTATCATCCAAAGCAACTGCTGCACCATATTGCCAAGGAGCTGCTTCATATGTCTGTTCTGTTTCGCTGTCTGTATCCTTTGAATAGTTACTTTCAAGGCTTTGGAGCATAACTATATCGTCTTCACCGAGCATCTGCATAATACCTGACTGCTTCTGCAGCTCACAGGCACCCTTCAGAAAAGTCTTAATAGCCGTATAAGCCTGTCCCACCGGAATCTCAGTATCCAACGGTTCCCTTTTCTCACTATATTTCCCATTCCACAGCTCATTTACATTATCCTGCATCAGAGACATCATCTTAGTAAGCCTCTCTTCAGCTGAAATAGAATGGCTGTATGGGCTTATATCTGCGTTGCTTATTGTAGTACTCGTTTTGGCAATTTTTGCTGCTTTAAGTGAAATCAGATAATTCGGTATCATATTTCCCGCACATACAACTGCCAGAATAATGCATATACACACTATTCCCTTGATTTTATCCGGTTTTTATCAATACATTTGCGCACTGATAAATGCTTACTTCTCATCCAATGCCTCCGCTTTCATGTCAAAATACACCTTGGTTCCTTTACCTGACTCACTCTCATAATGGATTTTTATATGATGCAGCTTAGCAATCCTTGATACAAGTGCAAGCCCAAGCCCTGCTCCATGCTCACTTCTTGATCGTGACTTGTCAACCATATAAAAAGCCTCTGTAATGCGCTCTATATCTTCAGGCGGTATTCCTCTTCCATTGTCCGAAACTGCAATACGATAAATACTGTGCGAAATAAGTCTGCCTGATACATCTACCTTGCTGCCTCCTGATTTCACTGCATTGTCTATCAGATTAAGAAGCATGGTCTTAAACAGATCATATTCCAGCCACACCCATGCCTCATCCGCACTGTACACAATCTCTGTATTATGCTTTCTTGCCGCTTCATGTGCGGTTTCCACACAATCTGCTATAATCTCAGATATTCTTGTTTCTTCAAGCCTGAAATCATTTTTATCAAGAGTGATAAGCTCCAGCAGCTTAAATGATAATGCTTCAAGCCTCATGCCCTCATTCAGTATGACTCCGGCAGCACTGTGCACCTCATCCTCAGACAGTTTTTTCTGATACAGGGTATCGGCATATCCTATAATTGATGTCATTGGGGTTTTGAGCTCATGTGCGAAGTTTGCAGTAAAATCCTCCTGCTTCTTTGCCGCCATCTGAAGTTCATAAACTTTGCTTTCAAGGTTTTTCGCAAGCTCGTTGAAAGCCCTCGCAAGCTCACCTACTTCATCCTTTGTCTTTACATCACTTCTTGCTGTGTAATCACCATCTGCAAATTTTTTGGTGGTGGCTGTTAATCCGGCAAGAGGCTTTGTAATCATCCAGGAAAGTATCAATATGACCATCATACCAACAGCAAGTATAACAATGTAGTACATGCTACATCTATACCTAAGCTCCTTTGACTCATCGAAAACCGGTGTAATATCACTTTCCGTTATCAGAATATACCTGTTATCATTCAGCTTAAAGCTGCTTTTGACATGGATATATCTGCCACTTTGCTTTTCACCGGTATCTTTAGTATTCTCTTTTGACACTATACTGTATGTAAGCGTACCATCCTTTACCTTTATATCCTTTTGCTCATAATTACATGAATTGGCATATATCCTTTTTCCATCATCATCAGCAAGATACATTCCTCCTTCATCTCCAACAATGGATTTTGCCGACTGCGACATCATATCTGTAAGCTCCTTATCCACATCTTCACTCTTCATATTAAGTATGACAGTTTCAATCGAGTATTTTATCATCTGATGCTGTGAAAGTGCACTGTCCTGCTCCCTTTTCACTGCATGCTCCAGTGAGTATGATAGAGTCACATATTCTATCATTCCAAGGGCAACAGCCAGTATCACTGTCATTCCAAGAAACATTTTATAGAAAAATTTCATCCGCGAACCTCCAGACGATAGCCAATCCTGAAAACTGTGACAATCTTTTCATTCCAGTCAAGCTTTTTTCTTAGTCTTTGTACATGTGAGTCCAGTGTCCTTGTCTCCCCGGTATACTCCTCCTGCCATACAAGTTCATAAAGCCTGCGCCTGCTGAGTGCAACATTCTTATTCTTCATAAGCTCATACAACAGGTCAAATTCCTTTACTGTGAGCTCTACCTGCTCACCTGCCTTTGTCACTGTACGTGATTTAGGATCTATAGCTACATCCTCTATTTCCAGACGCTCTGCCATGCGCTGAGTGCGCCTTAATACGGTTTCCACTCTCGCAAGCAGCTCCCCTATCTGAAATGGTTTGCATATGTAATCATCCGCGCCCATACGAAGCCCGCGTATCCTTTCATCCACCTGTCCCATGGCAGATATTATTATGACCGGAGTATCCCCAATTCTCCTGACATAGTCAAGCAATTCATAACCATTTATCTCAGGAAGCATAATATCAAGCAGCAGCAGATCATATCTGTTCTGCTCAATTTTGTCCGCCCCTTCCTTGCCATCAAACGCTCTTTCGCATTGATATCCCTCTGCCTTCAGGGTGTTGCATATTAAATTATTTATGTCGTTGTCATCTTCCACTATGAGAATACTGGTCATAAGCTGCTCCTCTTCTATGATTATGATAGAATTATTATAGCATAAAGATGTGTCATAGTTGTAAAAAACACCCTGTTATTTAACTCAATAATAGGATGTTTTACCGGCACTTATACAAATATATTCTCACACATACATACTCCAGACAGCTCTAATCTGAGATGATATATTTTTGAATAACCACCTTTTGCCACTTTTTTCAATGCTGTTTGGATCATTTATTGAAAATCCTTCATCATCATAGCCTGTTATAACCATAAAATGTCCTGTATCTGTAAAATCTCCCGGTCCTACATTTATCACAATAGGATGTCCTGCATCAAGCTCTGCCTTCATTCTGCTCTCATCCAGCGCCACTGTCTTTGCTTTTACGCCGTAGTGCCTGCAGCCTTCACTTATAAGCGTCCATGAACTTCCCGATCCATCTACACTGTAACCGGCTTCCTTTGAATACTTTGCTACTGCAATAGGTGATGCCTCCCTATTGTGCGTCAGATAAACCACTACCATCGAAAGTGTAGTGGGACCGCATCCGCTTGCTGCAAAGAAATTGCCGCTATATTTTTTGTAGCCCCAGCGTTTATCCCACTGCACAAATAACGGAACACTATCCATAGACGCTTCTTCTGTCAAATCAATTGTGTGTTCCTTCACATGTTCCGCCGGATAATCATACACAAACTCAAGTGCCTCTTCATTCTTCAAAGCAAGGTCCTTTAGCTGTTTTGGATATTGGGTGCTGTTCATTATATCATCAAGCATCGACTGATTATTTTGTATCTTATTCTTTCCAGAGATTTTGCTATTTTCTATAACAGCATTATCATATGTATTATTTCCGGCTTCAACATCATATCTATTTGTCCTGCCATCACCTGATCTTATCATACTGCTTCCAACAGCCACAAATACAGCCACAGCTATGATACTACAGGAAAATATGATAGAACGCAGTATTTTTCTACGCCTGCGTCTCCTTCGACGTAAACTTGCCCCATGTCTGCAACATTTATTTTGTATCATGTCCACTTTCTATCCTCCTGCTTCTTTGTAACTGATATTGTGTATCATTACTCTATCAAAAGCATTCGTTTATTATGTTGCATACTTGTGTCATAGTTGTAAAATATTCCAATATTAAATTGTATAAATAAATTGACCAATGACAGTATTGCAGGATATTTTAATCTGTCACTGTATTAAGCAATTTTTGACTATATATTCTGTTATTTTGGCAAGTAATAATTCTTTTCGTATTCTATAATGACATCGTAAACAGAAAGGAGATGAATTTCCATGAGAAATAAATTACACAATTTTATTAATAACTTACTTAGCTTTTATGCAAGCTTCTTTACTCACAGATTTTATCAAATATAATGTGCATAGTATATTCTACAATTGTTCCTTTATTTGGGTTTTTAAAATATCGTTCATATCCATTCTTTACGTCCTCAAAAGTCACTTCCCCTTGTAACGGAATATATGCTTTTTGGATTAATTGTTGGGCAATTTGTTCACTATAAATTTCATGCATTTGCATATCCATCGATCGTCCTTCTATTTCTATAGAACCTATATTTTTTGCTGCTTTCTTAGCTGCACCCTTAATCCTGCTCCACAAGGAATGTCCTGTCGGATCACTGTAATTCAACGGATTATTGGTTGTATAATCGTAGCGGTTTCTGGTTAATGGATTTTCTGTCGTTCCAAGGTCACTATCTTCAGTTGTAAAGGTTCTGTCATTTTCTTTTTCCTCCTGAACCTCTACTTCTATTACATTTTATATTCAAAAGTTTCTCAATCACTTCGAGACCTCGGCATACTTACATAATTTTGTAGGGCGCCGATTTTTTCATTATCACTATACCTACAATCAGCCAACATATTTATGTATTGTTGCTCTTACAGCCCCAGGTCCTGCGAGCATTTCGCGGAACATTTCTTCAATCTTTTCACCAACTCCATCTTTGTAAAGGTCAGTGAAGAACAGACGCTCATTGGAAAGGATCGGTTTGAGCTGATCTTTGAATGTCTCCGTTTTTCCTACTACGATATCCTTAAACTGTTCCTGAAGTTCCTCGTTCATTGGGTCTGGTGCAAGTTCAAATTTATTTCCTTCATCATCCACACCAAGCATATATCTAAGCCATCCTGCGATTCCCAAAGGAATAGCTGTCAGTCTGGAGGCGTCTCCGAATTTCGCTACATATGCTTTAATTGTCTCACCGAATCGGATACCAACCATCTGAGATACATCTACGGCCAGACGAAGGTTTGTATCTCCCAAATACTCATTCGGGAAACGCTCATTAAAGAGTTCATCCACAAATGCCTGCGGAGAAAGGATTCCCGGGTTTGCGACTACCGGAAGACCTTCATCATAAGCAATCATACGCGCCATCTTCATCATATCTTCGTTTGTGTTCAGCATATGCGCAAACAGATCATATCCAAGAACCACACCCAGCGGACCTGTTGCAGAATGTACAGGGTTCAGACATACTGTTACTTTCATACGCTCAGAAAGGTTAACCGTATTTCTGTCAGCCATATATACACCGAAACCTTTCTCCAGAGCCGGACGGCCGTTCGGGAAGTTATCTTCAATTACGAGATACTGCGGTTTCTCTGCATTAACAAATGGTGCAATATATGTTTTCTTACTTGTGATAACCGGCTGCATATTCTCAATGCCAAGATTCTCAAGGTCCGCTGCGATCTGCTCGCTTGGAGAGGTGTGATCTTATCGATCATCGTCCATGGGAACGCAACAATTTTCTCATCACTTACATAATTTACGAATCCTTCATCTACGAATCCGACTTTCTTCCACTCTTCTGTCATAGTCAGTACAGATTCACGAAGTTTCGCACCATTCCGTGAGCAGTTATCCATGGAAACCAGAGCAATTGGATATCTGCCTGCTTTATATCTTTCATAAAGCATCGCAACCAGAACTGCCATTGCACCTGTTGCTTTATCCGGACCATTTTTGATATCAGCTTCTACAAACGGAAACCATGTCCCGTCAGCTTTCTGTAATGCGTAACCTTTCTCTGTGATTGTAAAGGAAACCATCTGCAGGGATTTGCTGGTAAAGATTTCTTTCAGCCGATTCCAGTGTGCCGGGTCTGAAGACTGTGCTTTTACTGCTTCTGCAAGAGCTCCTATTACTTTGTATTCACGTGTTCCATCACCATGCAGGATTACGCTTAATCCCAGGTTGTCATATGGATCATAAATCTTGTCTACTACATCATAATCAAAAGTCTCTATACATGTAATGCCACGGTTAAGCACGCCCTCTTCCAGAAGGCCGTCAGCAATACCACCGATAAATACACGGAAAATATTTCCGATTCCGAAATGTACCCAACCAGGTTCTTTCTTCGCTTTCTCAGAAACAGCCTCTACGTCATAACCTGGCAGAGTGATTCCGGCCTTTTCCCATGCTTCCTGTTCTTTGATTCCATTCAGTGATAATTTCATGATATATACTCCTTGTTTTCTTTTTATTATGTTTCAAACTTACGTTTATATCTCAACTGTAAGTCGAGTATATATCCTCCCTATCTAAAAGTCTATTGACAAAAAGTATAATTTTTTTAATCTTATTTTATGCATTTTTACCAGTTATATTGACCATTACTGTTCTTATTATCGTTATTGCATTTTCACTTTCTATATACTACAATATACATAAAGCTAGAACTTAACTCTATCTATAACAATTCAGGAAATAATATAATCAAGAAAATCTGACAAGTTTTTGAGCTCTGCCAGACTATATCAAATATATAATTTATAAAACAGCTACCATAATAGAATCAGGAAAATCTTATGAGTGAAAAAGGTTTAACCAATATCAGCGTAAAAAAAATAAACAGATCAAAAGTTTATCAATACATCTACAGAAAAAAAATAACATCCAAGCTCCAGATTGTTCAGGATTTACAGATGGGATTGTCCACCGTAAGCCAGAATCTGAACCTGTTAGAGCAGGATGGCTTAATAGAAAAAAATGGATATTTCGAATCCACCGGCGGAAGAAAAGCAAATGCGATTCAGATTGTATCTGACTTCAGAATTTCCATTGGCATTGGTATTTTAAAGAATATGTTCCATATCACTGCCGTTGACCTGTACGGAAATACACTCTATACCAATACCATTCCATTTCCATATTCCAACACGCCGGATTACTATAAGCAGGTCACCGATAAAATCAAAGAATTCATTGCCACAAATCAGTATGATGAAGAAAAGATACTTGGTGTTTCCATCGCTACACAAGGAATCACCTCCCCTGATCACTCTACTGTGCTGTATGGAAATATCATGAACAATACAGGCATGATACTGGAGGACTTTTCCCGTTATCTGCCTTATCCATGTTATTTGGAACATGATTCAAAGTCTGCTGCCTTTCTGGAATTATGGAAACACCCGGAACTTGACAGCGCCGTTGTCTTTCTACTGAATCGTAATCTCGGAGGCGCTATCATCACAAACCACCAGATTCATCAGGGAAGTTCTATGCACAGCGGCACGATCGAACATATCTGTATTAATCCAGATGGACCGCTCTGTTATTGCGGAAACCGCGGCTGTCTGGAAACTTACTGTTCCGCCAACGCTCTGGAACAGGCTGCCGGTATGAATATAAAAGACTTTTTTCTCTTTTACGCGAAAAAAATCTCCCCAGCTTACACAAATCTGGAAAGATTATCTCCATCACCTGGCCTTTGCCATAAAAACATTAATTTAATTATTGATGCGCCTATTATCATCAGTGGTTATCTGGCACCATATTTTTTAGAGGACGACATTGCCTACCTGACTAAACATATCAATGTTTCCTCACCATTCGCATTAAACAAAGAGCACATTTTTGTTGGCACAAATGGACAATACACTCCTGCTATCGGGGCTGCATTGTTCTATGTAAATCAATTTATACATGCAATATAATAAATATTACGCTGCATAATCTTATTCGTATACCGTCAGTTCTTTATGAACATTACCGAATTGTTAGTTGAAAATGATATTCTCTCCGTGGAAAGGAAGTTATCTTTTAATATTCAACGGTAAGTATGTATCCTCAAATATGAATGGAAATCAGATGTTCAATACTTTAAGTGCAGGGGTTGCATTTACCGGAATAGCGGAATAGTTCATGCTATCTGGAACGTTGTGATTATTGGTGGAGGATTAGCCATTGGGGAAAAAATGGATAAATATTCTGTAATGACATATGTACTTAATTCAAAAGATTTCGCCATCACAGGTGGTGAGTTTGGAATTGAATCATCTGTTATTTCATTGTTCGGATACATAATAGTTGCTGGTATAGCATTTTTATGATTAAATCAAGAAAAAATTGATATAATAGGTTTGAAAATATGAAGCTATAAGGTACTTGTCAAATTCTTTAGGTTAGAATCGATGATGGGGTAAACGAAAAAGCAGTTTTGGCATTCCAGTGAACTGCCTCTTCGTTTACACCATTTTCGATTTGACCTAATTGAACAAAGTGAGCGTCCGGGTAGC
>ENA-OQJH01001131-OQJH01001131.1-human-gut-metagenome-genome-assembly--contig:-NODE-1131-length-11969-cov-1.775714_pt1 | contig 11969 bp, 18 predicted proteins | sample MGYA00242597_ERZ504763 | MGnify/ENA primary metagenome ERZ504763 (study PRJEB26092, sample SAMD00036359) | human gut metagenome | host: Homo sapiens | study: EMG produced TPA metagenomics assembly of... | reverse complement strand
TTCATTTATTTTAACTACCGAATTGCAAAAAACACAAGTACGCAAAATCAAATAACTTTCATGAGAACTTTTCTAACATAAGTTACTCACTCGCAGCTCCGAGGCCACAGATAAAGAATATTTTGATATTTTCTAAGTAATGTAGAAATATCAATCCAATTTCCAAATCACCCTTTAATAAATCGCTAATTAATATTACCATAATATCAAAATGACCAAAAGCCTACAACTCAAATCCTCGCAGGGCTTCTATTTATCAAAGACAGAAACCGGGAGAATCGTATACTAGCATCTGTGACCTCGGAGCAAGGTTTGGATACGAGCGGGGAAGCGAGCATTCAAACCGCCGCGACTAAAGTCACAGATGCTAGTATACGATTCTCCCGGTTTCGTCTGTTGTTACTCTCAAATAGAAGCCAGCACCCTGTCAATTGCTGCGTCAATAACCTTATCAAGTTCCTCATCGTCTGCTTCTGGCATCAGTGTTGCTGCGTCTTCATCAGAAATAAGTTCAACAAGATCACCGAAGGATTCTTTGTATTTTCTCTTACATACAACATAGAATACTACACCGAGTAAACTCCAAGCTCCTACCATTCCCCATTCAGGAGGATCAGGCTTCCGCCGCTGCCCGGGATACAGTACATACATACCATGAATCCGGACATGATGACTGCCATTGTTCCGAAGAATTTATAAGCTGGAACTTATATGGCCTTGGCATATCGGGTTCTTTTTTTTCTTAATATCATAAAGGAAACCGCTACCATACAGTAAGCAAGACAGCATGCGAAGTTACCTGCATCAGAAATCCATACAAGAAGCTGTCTTCCGGCAAATGGAGCAAGCATTGTAAGGACACCAATAAGAATAAGTGCATTAATTGGCGTTTTATGTTTTGGATGAAGTTTTGCAAATGTTTTTGGAATCATATAGGATTCTGCCATGGAATACATTGCACGAGAACCACCAATTAAGAAGGAGTTCCAGGATGTGATAATACCGCACATACCACCGACAATAACTACTTTTGCCATGATTTTCATTCCAAATGCTGTTCCCATTGCATCGGCTGTAACAAGTCCGGTTGCTTCCTGTGATTTTATGATCGCACCTGAGTCAAGAACAAGTCCTACGGCGATAATTACAAGTGCATAGAAAACAACGGCTAAAATTACAGATAAAATAAGCATTTTACCGATTTTCTTTGGAGGAACATTAATTTCTTCTGCTGCCTGTGGAATAACGTCAAAACCAATAAAATAAAATGGTGACATTGCTGCAACACCGAGAATTGCTTTGATATTAAGTCCCGCGGTGTTTCCGACAAACATCTGTCCATCTAAATTATCCACAGTACCATTAATTACGGAAGCTACAATCAATAAAATTCCTGCACCACCGATGATACAGGTAAGTACCGTCTGTAAAATAGCGGCTGTTTTCGCTCCCATAATGTTAATCATCATAATCAAAAATGCGACTATAATTGCAACTGCAAGCCATGAAGCATATACATCAAATCCTGCAACGGTATACAGATACCCTTTTAAAAATCCCGGCCACAGGTAAGTGATGATTGTTGGAAATGCACAAGCTTCAAAACACGCTACACTGACATATCCTAAAACGATTGCCCAGGTACAGATAAAAGAACCTGTCGGACCCATTGCACGATGACTGAATACGTGTTCTCCACACACTGTGGCATTGCAGCTGTCAGCTCTGCGTAAGTCAAGCCTACGAAGAAAATCATAACGCCGCCAAGGCAAAATCCAAGTGCCGCTCCAAGAACGCCGCCCTTTTCAATCCAGTTTCCGGTTGATACAACCCAGCCCCATCCAATCATAGCTCCAAAAGCGATTACAAGGATATCCCAGGCACTAAATACTTTGTTAAATTCCGATTCTTTCTTGTTCATATCCTGTCCCTCCTATTCGCGAAATACTTTCTTTGCTACTTCTTCAATGAGTTCTGCAGTTCCGTCAACGCCTAAAAGACTGCTGTCAATCAGCATATCTCTGTTATGACGGTCACCACGGTTACTTCCTGTCAGAGCAAGATGTCTCTTATGATAACGTTTATCTTTTTCTGTAATAAATAACTTTGCATCCTCTGCAGAAAAGTTATGGCTCTTCATAACATTTTCAATTCGAACATCTTCCGGTGAATAAATAAAGATTCGCAGTATTGGTTTCTGCTCTTTTAAAATGTAATCAGCAGACGTCCGATAATTACACAGGATTCTCTGTCTGCAAGTTTACGGATAATTGTTTTCTGGACGTGAATCGCGCGTTGCGTTAAATCCGCATATTTGGAGAAAGAACCTCGAACATCACCTTCTGCACCTTTTCCGGCGATTGTTCCACCTTCTTCTACCTTTTCCATGATGTCTTTAGGAATACCAACTTCCTTGATAATCTTATCAACCGTATCACGATCATAAAACTTTATTCCCAAATCCTTTGCAACTTTTCTTCCGATCATGTTGCCTTTCGCGCCATATTCGCATCCTATTGTAATAACAAGATGTGCCATATTTTTTCCTCTCTAACTTCTATAATCTTTTAATATAAATGTCGCTATAATGCTTACTTTATAAAAATGTCATCTTTAAAACTTTGTAACTATTCAGAATTCATTCGCCAAATATATCTGCGACGTTTCTATCTCTGTCTGCTTTTTCTGTTCTTTCAACTAGAAAAAGAAAAGGGCATCACAAACTCACTTGTGACACCCTTGCCTAATAACGTCTTAACATAATGCTTTTACAGCATCTTCAATAATGGCACAAGCTCATCACACTGTTCCTCTGTAACAATCAGTGGTGGAATCATACGAATGACATGTGCCCGATTGCTGTGATAAGAAGCTTTCTGTCAAGACAGCCATGTTTTACTTCCACACCGGAAATCTCATCATCAAATTCTACACCAACAAGGAGTCCCTGATGTCTTACTTCTTTTACATGTGGAAGTTTCTCTAATTTTGCTGCGAAATAATCTCCAACTTTCTTTGCATTTCCTGCTAAGTCTTTGTCAAGAAGTTCTTCTACTTCTGCCAAAGCTGCTGCACAACTGATTGGATGTCCACCAAAAGTTGTTCCATGAGAACCTGGGGTAAATGCTTTAGATACTTCTTCTGTTGCACAGATAGCACCGATTGGCATTCCGCCGCCAAGACCTTTTGCCATAGAAACGATATCTGGTTTTACTCCATAATTCATATAAGACATTACTGCTCCGGTTCTGCACCATCCAGTCTGTACCTCATCTAACAATAAGAGCATTCCCTTTTCATCACAGAATTCTCTAAGTCCTTTTAAGAACTCTGGTGTTGCAGAATGAACACCACCTTCGCCCTGTACCGGCTCAACCATGATAGCGATTGTATTCTCAGTACATGCATTCTTAAATGCTTCTAAATCATTATATGGCGCATAGGAGAAACCGTAAGTCATTGGACCAAAACCAACCTGGCATCCATTACCCGGCTGACCTGTTGCGGACATGGCACCAAATGTTCTTCCGTGGAATCCCATCTTAGCAGTTACGATATGATATTTATTAGGGCCGTATTTTCAATACCATATTTACGAGCCATCTTAATCATCGCTTCGTTCGCTTCTGTACCGGAGTTCTGATAAAAGATTTTATCCATTCCAAGAGTCTTACAAACCTTTTCAGCAAGTAATGCCTGTGGAATTGTGTAAGGATAATTAAATGTATGCATGATATCGTCTACCTGATCCTTAACTGCTGCAACAACCTTTGGATTTCTGTTACCAGCGTTATTTACAGCGATACCTGCATAAAAATCAAGATATGGTGTACCATTCTCATCGTAAATATACATTCCCTCTGCTGTCTCAGCTAAGAAATCAAAACGCTCGTAAGTCTCGATCATATATTTATTTACTTTGTCCTTAATATCCTGTACTGTAAGTCCTGTATCTTTTAATTTCATGATAAAATCCTCCTTATTATCTAAAACTTTCATTTTCTTTTTACAAACCGGTTTTATCATATGGGAAATGACATCTTCCCCATGAAACAAAAAAAGCAAAGACACTTACAAATTGTTGTAAGCACCTTTGCTTTAACTGTCTATTATTTTGTACGCTTATACAATATCACGTCTCTCTTAATCTGTCAACAGGTAATTTAAAAAGATTTTTTGTAGGTTTCAGCCTCCAAATTCGAATGTTTTTGGTTTTCCCATTGCATTTTTGTCTATTATATTGTTCGTATAATTTGACAAACGACCCCAGAATTACTACAAAGCCTTTCTATATATCTCAGCGATTTCTTCCTGCGTAAATACCACTGGATTGTTTGCTACGCCTGCGGCGGATACTTCATGCAGTTTCTGCCATCCACGGAATATCCTCCTCTGCGATGCCGAGGTCGGACAGTTTGCATTCTTAAATCAATGGCTTTTAAGAGTTCACGAATTTTATCTGCACAGTCCGCTGCAGATTTTCCGCCAAAGATTTCCGCGATGTCTCCGAATTTTTCTTCGTCTCCTTTATAGGATGCGTCAATGACTACTGGTGTTAAGGCTGCAAGTCCCTGGCCGTGTACGATGTTTTTCAGTCCGCTGGCTGGATGTTCCATTCCATGTGCGAGGGTTACTCCGGCTGTGTTGATTACCATACCGCCGATTGTACTTGCCATTGTGATATTTTCCCACTCTTTTTTGTTTCCAGTTCCGTTGTATACAGAAACAAGGTTATTCGCAATGAGTTCAATAGCGTATAAGCTCAGTGCATCTGTGAGTGGCTGTGCGATTTTGGATGTGTATGCTTCAATATTATGGCATAATGCGTCAAATGTAACGGAGGCGAGTACTTTTTTCGGCATTGTCATCATACATTCCGGGTCTACGATGGACACTTTGGCTACGATGGCATTACAGCGGAGAGACTTTTTATCCCCGTTATCAGGATTGGTGAGAACAGCAAATCCATTTCCTTCTGAACCGGTACCGCAGGTTGTAGGGATGAGCACTAATGGCAGGGCGTCATCGCTACGCAGGCGATTATAGATGTAATCGTTGATATCCCCATCATTTTTACTTAAAAATGCAATCGCTTTTGCACAGTCCATGATACTTCCACCACCGATGGCAACGACAACATCACAACCATTTGCCTTTGCAAAATCTGCGCCTTCCTGCGCTGTTGTTGTGAGTGGATTCTGGCTTACTTTGTCAAAAAGAACTGTTTCTAAACCTGCTGCTTTTAAGCTGTCGTTTACCTTATCATAAAGTCCAGACTTTTTGCACTGCTTTTTCCAGTAACAATCAATGCTTTTTACCATAAGGTCTGGTCAGTTCTCCTGTCTCTAAAACTTTTCCAGAACCAAATACAATGTTTACCGGCAGAAAATAATTAAATTCCATGATGCTTCCTTCTTTCTTTACTTTGCAAATATTATGTTTCTAAAATATATTTAACACCAACTTTTATTTTTTGCCAGTATTTTTTTACTCATTTCTTCTATCTAAAATAGCCTTTGCCTTTGCTCCTGGTACACTTCCTGTAACTATTTCTGGTAATGCTTCTCTTAACATATCGAATTTCTCCTTAATTCTAAAAGAAAAAGGTGCAATCCCAGCGTTTGCTGTTATTGCACCTTTGCTTGTTTCCTATTTATTTTTGTTACTTATTTATTTCATGGCATTACTATAACACAATTCTTTGATATTGCCATCGTCACAATACACAAGGTTGTTGTGCAGCATTCATAATTGCTGTTTCATTCAAGGCAAAAGCAGAAGGACAGACGCCCGAGAAGAGAGCCTATGCCCTATATTTGTGACTTTCGTCGCGGCGGTTTGAATGCTCGCTTGCGCGCTCCCATTCAAACCTTGCTCCCAGGCCACAAATATAGGGACAAGGTTCTCTTCTCGGGCTGTCTTTGGCTGGATTTTGTTTGAATTAGACAGGAAGGGATGAGATGCTGCGGGGAGGATGATTTGAGGATGAAAGTTGAGGGCTTTGATTTGATTCAGGCCAGCTACTGTCAGCCCTCAAATCAATCCCAAAAATTCATCAATCTGATATGCCATATACCAGTCGCTTCTATCTTTCGTAGAGTTGAGTGTTTTCCCCGTGATTTCAGCGATTTTTTCAGATGATAGGAGACAGTATTTCTATGCAGATAGCATTCGGTTGCGACTTCCCCGATATTTCCGTTAGTTTCGAGGTAGCATTTTAAAATACGGATGTATTCGCTGCCGGTTTCCTGATCGAATCGCTCTAATTCGCCAAGCATTTTTTCTCGATACTTTTCCAGTTTTTTGATATTGCCGATTGAGAGCCAGAGTCTGCTTATGCCGAGTTCTTCTTCCTGACAGATATTTTTGCCTTTTTGTCTTCCCCAGCGACATAAATAGGATAAGTCTCTGTATTTTTCCCACAGGTTTTCTACCACAGTTTCTTCGTCACCGACTGCCATGTAAAGTTCTTTTTGCCGGGCAAAGCTTTCTGAAAATGTTTTTATCTGTTGGATTACATTTTCCCTTTCTGTGCCTGTAGGCATTTTTTGCTACGAGTGTGATATACAAATCTCGCTGAAAAATGACGGAGAGTACCTTTTTCTCAGCAAATATTTGCTGGCACTGCCGGATAAAGCGGTAGAAGAACTGGGTATTGTCGAATTTATCATCTGCCTGTATATCTTTATTGGCTGGGAAATAGCACTGAATCATGAAGAATTCTGTGTCTTTATGGATATGATTCTCATGCAAGACAGGCATATACTGTTGTTCTTTTTTATGGGAAAAGATTGCTTTCTGGAGTGCCGTTTCCAATCCGTCCTGCTCCTGCATCGTTTTGTAGATCAGGTTACATAAATCTCTGTTAAAGTCTACGAGATGGACTTCCCACGGTAATGTAAAGACAGGGAATCCTGCTTCTTCACTGTATGCAATAACGCCCCTCGGTACTCTGGTGATGTATTTTCCAATATTAATAACCAGACCGCTTGCGCCTGTTTCATGCAGGCTTTTTACAAATCGGACGAGTGTCTCTTCGTCCTTTTCCCTGATTCCAGTTGTGATAATAAGCTCTCTGCCTTTTAAAAAAGAGACATAATCCATCTCCTCGACGGTATGTACCAGTCAACGAGATTTCTTAAGCCTCTTCCTCCGGCAACCAGCTTCATATTGTAACGGTGTAATGCCACCTCATAGATTTCTTCCAATATTATCGCCATTGTTACCTCTTTTTAGTTTTCTTCTATAAGTCATTTCACAAAATACTGCCAAACAAATAATGATACATAGATTAGTAATTCACGTCTTGGAATATTAAATGCTTTGCAGTATTTATAGTATTGCCATAGTTCTTCTTCCTACTCCATAAACTTCGCCAGCACCGTCAAATCATAATCTGATACCAACATTCCATTCATGATAAGAGAATATTTAAGCTGTAATTTAAAATGTGCATCTCCGTGTAATACACGGATTTTCTTCGTGTCGGACACCAGTTCCATCGGGCCTGCCGGGGACTGATAGAGGCAGTTCTTGTTATGCTCTGTGTCAAATACGAGTACAGAGTTGAAGTTGCCCGCTCCAGTTTTGCGGAGTTCTACGTTACCCGGAGAGATGGTGAGGCGGTTTTTAATGACCGCCCCTTCTTCTGTCCGCTCTGAATAAAAAATGTAATGCACACCATTTTTATGAATATAACTTCCTTCGGTAACCAGAGTGACGGGTTCTTCCTGATCGAACCCTTTCTGGATACCTGTTATCGTAAGCCAGACCTTTCTTGCCATAACTTTACACGTCGTATCTGTTCATTGCAAGATCGATAAGTTTCTGGACAAGAGCCTTTTTGCTTAAACCTCTTGCTTCCCAGAGCATTGGATACATACTGATAGCTGTAAAGCCTGGAAGTGTATTGATTTCGTTAAATACAACCTCGTTTGTATCTTTTGTCAGGAAGAAGTCTACTCTTGATAATCCGGAGCAGTCTAATGCTTTAAAGATTGCTACGGCATCTTTGCGGATTTCTTCTGCTTTTCCTTCTGGAAGTTCAGGATCTACGACCGTTCTGGATTCTTCGTTGTTGTACTTCGCATCGTAGCTGTAGAATTCTTCAGCAGATAATACTTCGCCAACACCAGAAGCCTTAGGCTCATTCATTCCAAGAACACCACACTCAATCTCACGACCTACGATTGTCTCTTCCACTAAAATCTTAGAATCGTGTTTTGCTGCAAGATTCAGTGCATCAATCAGTTCCTCTCTGTTCTCTGCCTTGCTGACACCCTGAGAAGAACCAGCTTTAGAAGGCTTTACGAATACAGGATATGGAACACCTGCTTCTACTCTTGCCACTACTTCATCCATGTGTGTAAGTTCATGTCTTCTTACGCCAACAAACTTTGCCTGACGTACCCCGATGGAATCTACAACGATCTTAGTGTAGAACTTATCCATAGAACATGCAGAAGCTAACACGCCACATCCTACATATGGGATTGCTGCCAACTCTAAAAGCCCCTGAACCGTTCCGTCCTCTCCGTTCATTCCGTGAAGGACAGGGAAAACAACATCGATAGAAATACGATCAACCTTGCCATCTCTTTCTAAAAGAAGTTCCCTGCTTCCTGTATCCGGGCAGATATAAGCACTCGTCTTACTATTCACCCAGGAACCATCCTCAAGATGATCCAGTCTGTCAACTAACTTCCACTGTCCATCCTTTGTGATTCCTACCATAATTACGTTATAAAGATCTTTATCAATGTTTTCAATTACTGTTTTTGCTGAAACGAGAGAAACATCATGTTCAGAGGATTTTCCTCCCATAAGCACTACTATATTTTTATTAGCCAATATAATTCATCCTTCAAAAGCTCATTTTAATTCATTTCACGCCTTATTCTAGCACATTGAAAAGCTTTTGAACACTGGATTTTAAAATAATTAAGATGTAACATTTACAAAAATTTTCCCTTTTTACGGCAAAATCCGCACTAACTTCTCATATTTCATGAAATCCTCTCTGGTAATTCCACACTCTCCAATTTCCCGGGGATTCTTTACACCTTTCTTTCCATCCGCATGATAATCGGAACCGCCGGAAATAATTAAGCCACGGTCTGCATAACGTTCTATCACTTCTTTTTTATCTCGTCCTTTGTCATCGTGCCGCCGTAACTGGTCTTATCATATGTGTAAGAAGCTTCGATTCCATCAAGTCCAGCTTCAATTAAAATCTCTATAAACTCCTGTCTGGACATCTCTTTTCCTTTATAAGATACCGGCTCAGAAATAAGATACGGATGCGCCAGTATAATGATACCACCAAGTTTATGAATCTCTTTGATAACAGAAACCGCATCCGGCTTCTCTCTCTTCACGCTGACTTCCTTACTGTTTTTCACATATAACTTTGCTTCTTTCCAGCTTTCCATATAGCCTTTTCTCGCCATAAGTTCAAAAATCATTTTCTTTTGAACAAACTGCTCCTGGACTGGGTAACCGTTATTCTGAAGAACTTCCTCCCAGGTTATTTCCATTCCCTGCTCGTTCAGAAGATCAATCAGCTTACGGTAACTGTTGACCTTACTGTTAATCGTAAATTCATCTAATTCTTTAAAATATGGGCATTCCAGTCACAGCCAAGACAGACAAGATGTACATCATCAATATATGTCTCACAGGAAATCTCAATTCCTCTGAGAAGTTCGACTCCGACACCTTTTGCGTAGGCCGTAATCTCCTGTCTCTTTCCCCCACCTAACTCTATCAGCTCTGGCGGAACAATATCATGGTCTGTTATTGCCAAAATCTTCACACCGCGATGTACCGCGTGTCGAATATACTCTACAGGACTGTCATTTCCATCAGAACGATTGGTATGTCCATGTAAATCGCATTCATAATTTGCCAGCATACTCTTCCCTCCCTGAAAACGTGTATTTTAAACTAGAAACTTGTTCTCTTTCCCGAAAATACTTCCAGATGCTTCTTCACTTCTTCTTTTACCGCATTTTCCACTTCGGTATCAAATGGAATCGGCGCAAACTTTTCACCGGAAAGAACGAGTTCTTTTGTCTTATCAAGGTACGCATTCTTTACTAATGTAGAAATATTTACCTTTCTTCCGCCAAGTTCGATAAGACGGGTAAATGTTTCTGCAGATAATCCAGAACCGCCGTGAATTACGACTGGAGTTTTTTCTTTTTCCAAGTTTCTCAACGAGTTCAAAATTAATTTTAGGAACACCGTGATAAATACCATGCGCTGTACCGATTGCCGGTGCTACCGCATCAATCTGGGAGCGCTCTACAAATTCCATCGTCTCTTCAAAGTCAGCACCAACGGCTCATCACTTACAATGTCTTCTTCCACACCGGAAATAACTCCGATTTCTCCCTCAATCGCAACATTCCTGCTATGTGCATATTCTGCCATCTCTCTTGTATTTGCGATATTTTCTTCAAATGGCAGATGAGAAAAGTCCATCATAATGCTGTCCCATCCAGTATCTGCGCAAAGCTTTCCAAGTTCTTTATTACGGCAGTGATCAAGATGTAATGCAACTTCTATTTTCGCACCTTTTCTCGCAGCGTCCACAATATCATAAAGCTTCTGTGCTCCAAAATGTTCTACTGTCCCTGCAGATGTCTGGATAATCAGGTTAACACCGATTTCCTCTGCTGCTTTTACTGCTGCCTCTGCTGTCAGATAATTAAAAATATTTACTGCTCCTACTGCGATATTCTCTTCTTTTGCCTTTAACAGCACATTCATAAATCTGTTATTTTTCATGATGTTTCCTCCTTATTTTGTCATGCACTCTCGGAATCTTTTTGTGCTTGATTTGTAAGAAAATTTTTGTCAGTTGTGCCCAGATTTTTGAGGTGTATGCGAGTGCGCACGTTGATAAAATCCGGGTGCAGCTGGCGGAAAATCAGCCGTAAAATCAAGTGTGGGAAAGACTCCACGAGTACATATTCCCATAACAATATTTAACTTATATTCTCTTTTGATAGTCTCATAATATCATACTTGTATATACAAGTCAATATATAAATTCACACTACAGCATATTTAAAGAATACTTTCTGCAAATTGAGGCGTGAAGGTTGTAGGAATGATTTTTCAAACACGCTCTGACGCTATTCTTTCTAATCATTAATACATCTATTCTATCGTCTTTATTCCTCATACTGTAAACGGATTTTAATTCGGTCTCCACGAAATACGACTTCGTATATTCATATGGCGGCTAATCTCATCATAAAGAACATCCCTTAACAATAATAACGGGTGACCTTTTTCTACCGCTAAAAGTTCTGCTTCTTCGTTAGAAGCAACCACAGATTCTAATGTTTCGGATACTTTCTTTTTGTGAATCCCATAGTTCTCGCTCAAAAGCACACAAAGCTGTTCTTTCTCTAACATCTCTACTGTTAGCTTTTCTTTGTATCTTGCATTAATATAAGATATATGAAGACTGATCGGGTCTCCCTTAATATAACGAACTCTCTTAATCTTAAATACAGACTCTCCCGGTAAAAGATTGAGCTTTTTAGCTACTGTCTCACTTGAACGCTCTTCCTGACATTCAACAATCCTTGTCTCAACCTCATATCCCATCTTCTCTAACTGCTCACGAATACCGATATAGGATGGACTGACTGTCACAATCTTCTCTGCAACAAACGTTCCCTTTCCCTGCACTCTGTAAAGAAGGCCTTCTTTTACCAGATCGGTAAGTACAGAACGGACCGTCATTCTGCTCAGTCCATAAATAGAACTCAATTCATTCTCTGATGGAATCTTTTCATTCGCTTTCCACTTTTCAGAATCTATTGCATCAACGAGAATATCTTTTAACTGTTGGTACAATGGTTTTGGACTATTTTTCTCTAACATATTTTTCTCCTTACCTTGTACAATGTCTATAATAAACTATAAAATAATATCTAATAATAGTCAAGTTA
>ENA-OQJH01001130-OQJH01001130.1-human-gut-metagenome-genome-assembly--contig:-NODE-1130-length-11975-cov-2.650743_pt1 | contig 11975 bp, 14 predicted proteins | sample MGYA00242597_ERZ504763 | MGnify/ENA primary metagenome ERZ504763 (study PRJEB26092, sample SAMD00036359) | human gut metagenome | host: Homo sapiens | study: EMG produced TPA metagenomics assembly of... | reverse complement strand
AGTCAGAATAATCAAGAACAAGATAAGAAGATAGATACTCCACGCGTTCAGTACCTCGATGCCCTTTCAATGTTGCTTTTCCTTGCTTTTCCTCTTTAGAAGCAGTCAGTTTGCCATAGGCACAATAACAATGATAGATAAAATACTTCCAATAATAGCCGGAGACTCCGCCCCCATATAGCGGGCGGCAATATACTGGCTGCCTAATGAGACACCACCGACCAACAAAGACAGGAAAATATTTTAGGTAAGGATTTTAATTTCGAATCGGTCAGGAACAGCAATACGAAAGGAATGAGAAACATCAGTACCGAAAGCTGCAACACGACATTGGCGCTTAGCACCAATACATCCAGATTCGTTTCTTTCGCCAATACCAAGACCGGTGTACCAATAGCCCCAAAAGCAGTAGCCACACTATTGGCAATCAAACTGACTGTTGCCGAAAATACCGGTTTGAATCCGAGCTGATAAGAATCGCCGCCGGTATAGCCACTGCCGTACCAAATCCTGCCATAGCTTCAAGCAAGCCACCAAATCCCCATGTCAACAGCAATACCTGAATACTTTTATCGGTAGAAATAGAAGAAAACTGTTGCTTGATAATCTCCATTTTTTCAGTCTTCAATAAAACATTATAGCTGAATATCGCCATCAAAATAATAATCAGAATAGGAGAAACAGCTTTCAATGCACCGTACAGAAAAGAAAACAGCAAATCGTCTACCGGAAAATGAAAGCCGAAAAAAGCAATCAGCATAGTAACGACAAGGGAAATCACACTACTTTTGTCACCGGACATTTTAAAAAAACGCCATCAGGATAATTAATAGCAATACCGGAATAATAGCAAGGACTAGATTCATAACCATTGTATTTAAGTTAAAGAAACGGTATCCATAAACTCTTAAATTAAGCCTTTGAAACCCCACTTCCGCAAAGATTCTTTTTTTAATAACAAAAAAGAATCCTATTTGGATTAATGATCTATCCTTTTTTATTAGTAAAAATAAAGTAATGCCAGAAGCATGTATAATGTATCTTTACACAAACCTCCGGCATACACTTCTTATCCATATATTGATTTTATATTGTAGTAATATTCCTTATTCTATATAGTATATCTTATTAAATTCCAGCTAATGCCTGATCCAAATCGGCCAGCAAATCATCTATATGTTCCGTACCTATTGATAAACGCACTGTCCCCGGATAAATACCCTGTTCCGCCAATTCTTCCGCATTCAACTGAGAGTGAGTGGTACTGGCAGGATGGATAACCAATGACTTCACATCAGCGACATTGGCCAACAAAGAAAAAATTTCCAGACTATCGATAAAACGATGTGCTTCTTCCTGACCACCTTTCACCTCGATAGTGAAAATAGAACTGGCTCCATTGGGGAAATAACGCTGATACAGAGCATGGTCAGGATGTTCCGGCAAGGAAGGATGATTTACTTTCTTGATCTTCGGATGATTTTTCAAATGCTCCACCACTTTCAACGCATTCTCTACATGACGTTCCACACGCAATGAAAGTGTCTCCAATCCCTGCAACAGAATAAAAGCATTAAACGGACTGATAGTCGCGCCAGTATCACGCAATAAAATAGCACGAATACGGACAGCATAAGCGGCCGGACCTGCCGCCTCTACAAAACGCACCCCATGATAGCAAGGATCTGGTTCTGTCAGTTGAGGAAATTTACCTGATGCCACCCAGTCAAATTTACCTGAATCAACAATCACGCCACCCAGTGAAGTTCCATGACCACCAATAAATTTTGTAGCGGAATGTACCACAATATCCGCTCCATGCTCAATGGGACGAATTAGATAAGGAGTACCAAAAGTGTTATCAATAATCAAAGGTATGTGATGGCGATGTGCTATTTCCGCCACAGCCTCTATATCTATAATATTCGAATTAGGATTCCCTAAAGTCTCGATAAACACCGCCTTTGTATTCTCTTGAATAGCTTTCTCAAAATTAGAAAGATCACTAGGGTCCACAAATGTAGCAGTCACACCATAAGTCGGCAACGTATGAGCCAGCAGGTTATAAGTACCTCCGTAAATAGTCTTTGCAGCTACAACATGATCACCTGCACGAGTAATGTTCTGAAACGCATAAGTAATGGCAGCAGCCCCGGAAGCTACGGCAAGTCCTGCCACTCCTCCTTCCAATGCAGCCACACGCTGTTCAAAAACAGCTTGAGTAGAATTAGTCAGACGCCCATAAATATTACCCGGATCTTGTAAACCAAAACGTGCGGCTGCATGTGCCGAGTTATGAAATACATAAGATGTAGTCTGATAAATAGGAACTGCACGAGCATCCGTAGCCGAGTCTGGTTGTTCCTGTCCTACGTGAAGTTGTAATGTTTCGAAATGTAATTTTTTTGTAGCCATAATCTTTATCTTTTTAGAGTTATATATTTCTGTTTTTACCTGTTGCAAAGGTATTAAAGGTAGTTATATCAAACAAGATATACTAAAAATAAAGAAAATAGAGCTACAATCATCACTATTTACAGAACAAATATTCTATTTACAAACGGATTATTACCTCCTGGAAGAAAATTATTCTTTGGCGACATCCAACAAAATAAAGTGACGGCCGATTCACATCGACCGCCATCAGACAATTAATACACACAATACGATTGATACAAAAGATCACTCATGGTCATGATCATGTTCCGTTTCAGTACCTCCGTCCGCACTCAAGACAATATTACGAGCCACTTCTGTCTGATTGCCCGCCGCATCGGTACACCATACCATCAGATGATAATCTCCGGGAGCAGCATCAGCCGGAATAACAATATCATGATGATGTACTTTTGTATTCTTCAAACCGGAAACATCATATACCTTGTCAAAAGTAAAAGCTATGTTTTTCTGTCCGGCTGCCGGGAATCATGTCCGTGGTGGTCAAAATTATTATGAATATTGATTTTATACGATTTCAACATCACATCATCTGACAAATTCATTTCAAAATGTACCCCTTTCTCATTACCAATTTTCAACACCGCTCCCTCTTCGGTTCTATCAAATCGATCACGGGCTTTGTTACATCCCCTTTTCATCATTATCACACGCAGGCAGACAAACAGAGCATATAGCCAATAGGCTGATTACAAGAAAATAAAATTTTGTTTTCATTTTAATAATTGTTTAAATGGTACTTTAATCGAAATCTGAAAGTTTCTTCCCGGTTCAGGATTTCCACTTTCCTATAAAAACTCAAATGATTGTAATATTTCACATCCGACAAATTACGAATACCCAAAGATATTTCAATATCCGCCTTGGCCATAGGTATATGAATACTCCCACCCAGATGAATCAAACAAGCTCCGGATGTGCGGTCTTCATTTCTCGCTATACGGTTCTGTGAAGCTATACTTTGAAATTCAGCATACAACTGAAAATCCTTTTTATTCCATGTTAGAATGTTCCGCATGGATACAGGAGGTGAAAAACTTAAAGCCGTATGTTCGTCACGATTATAAGTATAGACATACTCACCAACCAAACGATAATTAAAATGACGTAGAAAATCCATATTGAAATTTATCTCACCACCCATGAACAAAGCACGTGCGCCACTATATTGATAAATCTGTCCGGCATGGGGCAATACAGACCATTCTCCCGTAGGACGCAAATAAATATAATTATCAAACCAACCGGCAAAAGATGAAACAACCAGTTCCATTTTTTTATAAGCAAGGTATAGGAAGCATCAATCTGCCATCCTTGTTCCGAAGAAAGAGTGGCATCTCCTTTTTCATGACGGAAAGTTCCGTGATGTACTCCGTTGGATGCTAATTCATTGCCCCCCGGCAAACGGAAGCTACGTCCCACATTCATCTTCAGAAGATGACCGGCAGCGGGTGTCCACACTACTCCCGCCGAACAGGAATAATTACCATAAGCCTGTCCACCGGATAACTTCGCCAACGATATGCCTGTATTACCTCTTCTTCATATCCTTGTCTGTGTAGATACTCCACCAAATAAGGATCTTCGAATGCTGTTATATCAATCCTTCCCCGATCATAACGTATCCCACCAGTTACAGACACTGATTATCCAGTCGGAAAGTCGTCAGCCAAAAAGCTCCGGTAATAAAACGCTTGTATTCCGGTAGCAGAAAAGAATATCCGCCAATCGCATTTTTCTGTATCTGCATATTCCACCCTGCCATATGCTCCCAGGAAGAGGAATTGAACAACCGCAGCTTCAGAGAGGAGCTGAATGTATGCAGTTTGAACACCAGTTCCCTATCCGGATCCTTTGCAGGCATCACCTGAGTGTCATAGTGGGTATGGAAAGCACTCCATTCCTCCCGATGATTGAACTGATAGCCGAAATCACCTGAAAGTTGTACCCCATTCCAAAGATACTGTTGATGCGTGGTTACTTTAAGATGGTTCACTTTGCTATAAGGCAAGTCAATATTACGGCTGTTCCCATCATCCTCCAAACGGGAAATATCAGGAATGCCATGAGCACCAGGAAAGAAGCCCATCTTCTGATAAACATTGCTCACAGCAATATTCATCTGATAAAACTTCTTTCTATAATCTCCCATGGCAGAAACATTGCGCTCGAACCCAGCGGTGTTTTTCAGCTTATGACCGTAAACAGGCACCAACTGGGTAAGATATACAATGGTATCTGCCGGTACATGATAATCTCCATAGTGCTGTTCTGAGAAACGTACTCTGACCAGCCATGCATTCTTCTCAATACCTAGCATCAGTGAACCGCCCACAGTGCCGTTCACTGATTTTCCCAATAAGGCAGCCTCACCAAAAAACCGGTTCTCTTTTTGTGGCAGCAAAGGAAGGATTTCGATGACACCTCCCATCGCATCACTACCGTAGAACAGTGAAGACGGACCTTTCAGAATCCGTACCTCGTCTACATTAAAAGCATCAATTTCCAGCCCATGATCGGCTCCCCATTGTTGCCCCTCTTGTTTTATTCCATTTTCGGATACGGCAATACGGTTGAATCCCAAACCACGAATCATAGGTTTGGAGAACCGCACCGATATCCATCGAGTGTACACCGGAACATTTTTCAAAGTCTGTACCAAATTACCGGTAAAATGCCGGTTCAAATAATCTTTCTGAAACAACTCAAGTGTCAGGGTAGTCTTTTTCTCCTGAGCATGTCGGTAAGATCCCGTCACCACCACTTCGGATAAATCTACACTTTTAATCGTATCAGAAACTACCTGTGCATTTGAATACAAGGCAAAAAACATTCCCAGCGTACCCGAAACATATCTGATACGCATAAATTACAATCATTTGATGTTGTGAATAAATAAAAGATACTATGTAAATCAGCAAACGGGAGGCGCACGTAGATAATAAGGATAAGATTTAACCTGGCAAACCTTATCCACCGTTATTTCCGGCTGATAATCAAAAACCGGAAGAACAATATGAAGTTGTAATGTTTCAACTTGCGTAAAAGGTGAAAGTGTGAAGTTACACACGGGACACTGATGAGAGGAGTCATGAGAATTTCCACTATCAGAATGGCAAATAGCATCTTCTTCATGGTAGTGAAAAGTCTTCACCATGAAAAATGGCATAAGCGTCATAAACAACAGCCATGCTATAAAAATCCTGCCTTTTGCGTTTTCTCTCATTTTTGTGTTCAGTAAGTCCACTGCAAAAATAGAAACAAATAACAAAATCACAATAACATTTTATATTTATTATCTGTTTCATCCACTTTTTACCTACAAATAGGTACATATACAAAACCGAGGTAGCTTCCCAGTCACCTCGGTCACGGCAGATCTTTATTTTCTAGAACAGCCTACAATCCGGTCATCCTAAAAAGAGACCAACCACTCCGTAAATGGCAGCGGCCAATATTCCACTGACAGGAATAGTCAACACCCAAGCCGTCATCAGGCTTCTTGTTATTCCCCACCGGACGGCTGAAAGACGCTTAGTAGCGCCCACCCCGATAATAGCTCCTGTAATGGTGTGGGTCGTACTTACAGGTATTTTCAGATATTCTGTCAGATACAATGTAAATGCTCCAGCAGTTTCCGCAATAACCCCCTCCAAAGGAGTTACTTTGGTAATCTTAGTTCCCATGGTTTTCACAATCTTCCATCCACCTGACATCGTTCCTAAAGAAATGGCAGTAAAACAAGAAAATGCCACCCAATCCGGCAAATCATTGATACTATTTATCCCCATTCCTAACCCTTCCGAATGAGCGGCGATCATGGCAGCAGCAATAATACCCATTACCTTCTGGGAATCATTCAACCCATGACCAATACTGAACAAAGCCGAAGAAACAAGCTGCAATTTCTTAAACCACATCTCAGCCGTATGCGGATGTGCACGACGACAAATGTGGAGGACAAGCAACGTGAATCCAAAGGCAACAACCATCCTATAAATGGTGCCAAAAAGATAAAAGCAGCAATCTTCAATATAATATTGAGCTGAATGGCATCAAAACCATGAGCCATAATAGCAGCACCAGCAAAACCTCCAATCAGCGTATGCGAAGAAGAAGAAGGAATCCCCTTCCACCATGTAAACAGATTCCATACAATAGCTGCAATAACCCCTGAAAGAATAATCGGCAAGGAAATATACTGTTCCACTACTGTCTTGGATACAGTATTGGCTATTCCGAATCCTCCGATTATACATTTAGCAATAAAGAACGCAACAAAATTAAAAAATGCCGCCCATATCACCGCTTGGAACGGAGTAAGAACCTTGGTTGACACAATGGTGGCTATTGAATTGGCTGCATCATGAAATCCGTTAATATAGTCAAAAATCAAAGCCAACGTAATAATAATCACTAATAATTCCATGTTGTACTTTCTGCTTTTATGCGTATTTCACAATCAGGTTTCTCAAGATTTTCCCTACCCGTTCTGCCGCATCGGTCGTTTTCTCCAATTCATGCATTATCTCCTTGATCTTAATCAGTTCTATGCAATCCTTTTCTTCCTCAAATAGTTTCTTAACAAAGAGTTCATATACATCATCCGCTTGATTCTCAATATCATGCAATTTTGTACAACATGCTCTTAATTCAGTAGGCTTTTTACGGAAAATTTCCAATTCATCCATTGCCTTACTTATATAAACAGCCGCTTGCTGTATCAACAAACTCAACTCTTTTCCACTATTAGCAATGGGATGGGGATTATAGATCGTTATGCGTTTGGCGCAACTGTTAATCCCGTCTATTACATCATCCATAGTCGATGCCAAATCGTGAATATCCTCACGATCAAAAGGGGTTATGAAAGTTTTTCCCAATTCGTCAAAAATTAAATGAGTCTGCTTGTCACCTTCACGTTCCATATCTTTGATGCGTTTATAATAGTTCGCTCTCTCTTCCGGCTTATCATGCTGCATGCTTTCTACCAATAAATCCGATGATGAGGTCAGGATTTCAGACAAACGTTTCAACATAGGGAAAAACTTAGGTTCCTGAGGTGTGAATCGACTTAAAAAAAGAATTTTTCATAAATGTAATTTGAATAAATTGTTTTTGATATGTTTGATTTTAGTAATTGCGAGTTTTCCACTTATTCCTGCCTACTTCTATGACGGCAGGCAATATAGAAACGACAATAATAGCCACAATCAGCAATTTCAGATTCTTCTGTACAAATGGAAGATCGCCGAAAAAATAACCGGCATAACAGAAAATACCGACCCACAAAGTTCCCCCTATCAGATTATACACCATAAAATAATAATAATGCATTTTACCCATACCCGCAACAAAAGGAGCAAATGTACGGACTATAGGTACAAAACGGGCAATAATGATTGTCTTTCCTCCGTATTTTTTATAAAATTCATGTGTCTTTTCCAAATGACTTTGCCTAAATATACGGGAATCGGGATTATTGAAAAGTTTACGTCCAAAAAAGTGTCCTATCATATAATTACAGGAATCGCCCAGCACAGCCGAAATAAATAAAACCAAAGCGAGAATATTAACTTCCAAAGGCATATCGGGCAAAGCCGAAATAGCTCCCGCGACAAAAAGCAAAGAATCTCCGGGGAGGAATGGAGTGACAACCAATCCCGTTTCGCAAAAAATGATTATAAACAGTATGACATAAGCCCAAGTATGATATTCTTGAACAATATCTATCATATATTGGTCAATGTGAAGTATAAAGTCCAATAAAAATTCCATTATACATTAGTTATTAATACATTAACATATAACACCATTCATAAAAGGAACAAGCATCCACCCCAGTTCCCATTATGAAAATATAAAAACAAAAGAAATATAAGGCATAAAAAAATAGGCCTTGCCGAAAAGAAAAATAAGCTAAATAAGAATACGCCTCAACTGATAAATATAGTATTCACTGGAATATTGGGTAAAATAAAGAATAGGTGAAAAAGAAATTTGTTTTTCTTCAGGAAGAAGTACTTTCAAAAATCTAGCCAACTTGGCTATGACGGAAGCAGAGGAATGAGTTCGCAGAATTTTGGAGGAGCACAAGGTGCGAAAAGAAAAAGAAGTAGCTGCACCGCCGATACCGACTTTATAAAAATGGTAGCTTTCATTATTTATCTCTTTTTTTTCCTGCCCGTTATTGCTTTCAGATATGTTGCACAACGCCACCGCACTGTTTTCCAAATCAACTGTACGAACTACATCGTGCTCCTGTCCGCTACCAAATGCGGAACCAAAGCCCGCCAACAGACATACACCTAACAAGATATAAAAAAGATATATATACTTTGTCATAGCGGCTGCAAAGATAAAAAGTATTTTTGAGAGATAAAATCATTCTGCCTTTTTCTTGCATTCTCTGGCAAAAAAAGAATATAACTCTGTACTACATTTCCCGAAAAATTCTCCGGAATCTAAGATAAATGCAATATATTTGTATTGACAGATATGAAAATAATATCAACCCCTTGAAAGAATATTATTCTATGAGTACTTTAGAGAAACTTGACAAAGTAGATTTGCAGATACTACGTACCTTGCAAGAAAATGCCCGACTGACCACCAAAGAACTGGCTGCACGGGTAAGCCTTTCCTCCACTCCGGTGTTCGAACGCCTCAAACGATTGGAAAATGGAGGATATATAAAAAAATATATCGCCGTATTGGACGCTGAGAAACTAAACCAAGGCTTCGTGGTATTTTGCAGTGTCAAACTAAGAAGACTGAATCGGGACATTGCTGCGGAATTTACACGAATAATTCAGGATATCCCTGAAGTAACAGAGTGCTACAACATATCAGGCAGTTATGACTATTTGCTTAAAATACACTCCCCTAATATGAAGTATTATCAGGAATTTATCCTCAATGTCTTGGGTACGATTGACAGTTTGGGCTCACTGGAAAGCACCTTTGTAATGAATGAAGTAAAACATGAATATGGAATTCACATTTAAGTAAATCCCATCCATCCTCTCCCATCAATACCATTTTTTACGCTTAAAATAGAAGTAGATAACTGCTACTAGTATTAACATCAATGTCCATGCAAATACATAGCCATACCGCCACCCCAGTTCAGGCATCCATTGGAAGTTCATTCCCCAGATTCCTGCTAGAAAAGTCAACGGAATAAATATAGTAGAAACAACAGTCAACTGTTTCATGATGCTGTTCATCCGCCGGTCATTATTGGAAAGGTAAATATCTACCAAAGCTGAAATCATGTCACGGCAACCATCTAAAGTTTGCAATACAAACTGCAAATGATCATTGACATCATTAAAGAAAGGACGGCTTGCTTTGTGCAACAGATCATTATCAGTAGTATGCAACAACTTGCTGATTTCCTCCTTTAATGGTAAAATACATTTCTTTATTACACGAAAATTACGGCGGTATTGCTGTATATTTTCAATACCAGGCATATCAGTCTGTTCCGGTGAAAGCAATTGCTCTTCTAAATCCTCTAATCCATCTTCCAATTCCGAAATGATGGATATAAAGCTGGCCATCACACTGTTTAGAATAACACTGAGCAGGAAATCAGACTGCCGGTTACGTATTTTCAACACATTCTTTTCCAATGCCGTATTTATATCATTCAGAAAGTCTGTTTCCTTCTCCATAAAGGTCAACAGATAATTTCCACCTTGCACAATGGCTATTTGTTGTGGCACATAGCCATCATCATTAGAAAAAAGTAACTTCAAAATCACTACATTATATGTATCATGCTGTTCTATCTTAGTCTGATGGTTGGAGTTCAAAATATCTTGTATCGTCAAAAAGTCGACATTAAAATTCTGACAGACATGCTGTATGACCTCCGTATTCTGAAAACCATGAATTTGTATCCAGTTTATAGCATTCTTATTCAAATAAGGGATTAAACTATCTATATCTTTCCCATCCTGCATACAAATACTTTCAGCATTATAACTGCACAAATGCAGATGCGTAGGAGTACAACTGACACCAATATAAGCAAGTTGCTCACTTAGTAAATTATTCTTTGCCATAGTTTCGGTAATGAGTAGTACAAATATAATTCTTTTTTTAAAATTCAACCGTGCTCCTAACCCAAAAAAGAAAAAATTTTCCCCGACAGTCCTCAACGTTTTTTCAAACTAACAGCATAGATTTGGAAAAACTAATACCGTAATTTCCAGGAGTTATACCGTTTACGCTTGCAGACTATACCATATCCTTTTGCGTAATATGACTTATTCCTAATTATACTGCATCAGATGAACATACAAGGATCGAAATGGTTCAATATTTCAAGTCCTTCTTCAAGACAAATTACAATACGGTAAAAATTAAATAAAAAGAAGGCAAGTATACCCTATTTCTCAGATTATACCAGTCCGACTCCTAGAAAGACATGATCTACTGAAGCAAGAGAGATGATTATCAATCTTAGCAACAGGAAATAGGGCAAAATAGTATATTCAACTATTATTATTTAATTAAATGAATTGCATAAATAAAATTGTTAAGAATTATGGCAACTGTAAAAGTAAAATTACGTCCGTCAACTGTTCCAGGTAAGGCGGAACTATCTATTATCAACTGACACATCTTCGTCAGGTTAAACAAATCACTACGAAGATACATCTTCATCCACAAGATTGGGATAGCAATAAAGCACAAATCATTTTCACAGACTCAACCTCATACTTACTTCAGTGTAAAATAGACAGGGATTTAGACCGGCTAAAAAAAATCATCTACAAAATAGATGCTGAATGTGCAAACTATACAGTTAATGAAATAATTGAAAAATTCTATCAAACAACCGCCGATTACAGTATTACTGAATTTTTTCACCCAACAATTCAAAAGCTGAAAAATGACAATCGACGAGGAACCGCTCGTAATTACAGCAAAACCTTAAAAAGCCTGAAGGCATTTATGAAAAATACAGATTCAACGTTCAATATTGTAACTGAACAATTTGTGGAAAGTTACAACACCTTTTTAATTCAACGGGGTGTTGTACGAAACACCATTTCATTCTACATGCGCATATTCCGTTCTGTATATAACAAAGCTGTAACCCAAAAAATCATAGAACAAACTTTTCCATTCAAAAACGTCTATACAGGAGTGGATAGAACCCGAAAACGTGCTGTTACAGAAACGGTGATCTCTCAGCTTCTCTCCATAGACCTAAAAAAGTCCAAGGCTCTGCAATTTGCACGAGATTTGTTCATTTTCAGTTTTTATGCTCGTGGAATGGCTTTTGTCGATATCGTCTACTTAAAAAAATCGAATATACAGAATGGATATATTACCTACGTCAGACATAAAACTGGTCAAGAATTAACTATAAGGATTGAAACCAGACTACAAAATATAATCAACCAGTATGAAAAAAAAGACTCACCATATTTGTTCCCGATATTAAATACAGAAGATGAGAATAAAGCTACTCACAATATGAAATAGCGCTCAATTACTAT
>ENA-OQJH01001129-OQJH01001129.1-human-gut-metagenome-genome-assembly--contig:-NODE-1129-length-11976-cov-1.748755_pt1 | contig 11976 bp, 15 predicted proteins | sample MGYA00242597_ERZ504763 | MGnify/ENA primary metagenome ERZ504763 (study PRJEB26092, sample SAMD00036359) | human gut metagenome | host: Homo sapiens | study: EMG produced TPA metagenomics assembly of... | reverse complement strand
CCAAAAAGAATCAAATCACCTTTTGAATAGGAGATAATGCTGTCACCCACCAGACAATCCCCCTCTCCCTTTCCACATAAATAATTTCATACTCACTATGAAATGCCACGGATACGTGAAACGTGGATATTCATAAAAGCGGGCACGGACGGGATTAGAAGTCGTAATAGTCAACTTCTCATTCATTATCTTCTTCATAAATCTCCTTTCTAAACTGCTTTTGCAAAGATAGGTAAATATCTTGCAAAAATACGCATCATAGCATGTATAAAAACCCGCTATTTTTGCATCCATTCATAAAAACATTTGATAGAAACCATGAACGAATTATTTAGTATTGCCGGTAAAGTTGCTGTTATTACCGGAGCAGGTGGTGTACTGGGCGGAAATATTGCCCAACACTTTGTACAGCAGGGAGCAAAAGTTGTAGCTATTGACATTCGTCAGGAACAACTGGACAATCGCGTAACTGAACTTAAGCAATATGGTAACGATGTAATCGGCATCATCGGTAATGTACTTGACATCGCCAGCCTGGAGAAAGTAGCCGAAGAAGTTGTAGCCAAATGGGGAAAGATCGATATTCTATTGAACATTGCCGGTGGCAATATGCCGGGAGCCACTCTCGAACCGGATCAGCACTTCTATGATATGGACATCTCTTGCTGGGAAAAAGTGACTAACCTGAATATGAATGGGACAGTCTATCCGTCTATGATATTCGGTAAGGTAATGGCAAAACAGAAGAAAGGATGCATCATCAATGTATCTTCTATGGCTGCTTATAGTGCTATCACCCGTGTACCGGGTTACTCGGCCGCTAAAACTGCAGTAGCCAACTTCACCCAATGGCTGGCAAGCGAAATGGCACTGAAATACGGTGATGGTATCCGTGTTAATGCTATCGCTCCGGGATTCTTTATCGGTGACCAAAACCGTCGTGTACTTATCAACCCGGATGGTTCATTGACCGACAGAAGTAAAAAGGTGTTAGCCAAAACTCCGATGAATCGTTTCGGCGACATCAAAGAATTGAATGGTGCTGTACAATTCCTGTGTAGTGAAGCCGCTAGTTTCGTAACGGGAGCTATGTTGCCTATCGATGGTGGTTTCAGTGCATTCAGCGGCGTTTAATATTTAATCTTTTAATTTATTCAAACGCTATGATGGAAAAACATGGAGATGGTTCGGCAAGAAAGATAAAATCACCTTGCCGATGCTCCGTCAGATAGGTGTTGAAGGAATCGTCACTGCATTACACGAGGTACCGAACGGAGAGATTTGGACAGTAGAAGCCATCAACGATTTAAAATCGTATATTGAATCGTATGGGTTGCGCTGGTCGGTCGTGGAAAGCCTTCCGGTTTGTGAGGCAATCAAGTATGCGGGTACGGAACGTGAACAGTTGATTGAAAATTATAAAGTAAGTCTTGCCAACCTGGGTAAATGCGGAGTGAAAACAGTCTGTTACAACTTCATGCCGGTAATCGACTGGATACGTACGGATTTACAGTACCCTTGGCCGGACGGTACCAGTTCGCTTTACTACGACCGTATTCGTTTCGCTTACTTCGACATCAAAATACTAGAACGTGAAGGAGCTGAAAAAGACTATACAGAAGAAGAACTGCATAAAGTTGCCGAACTGGACAAAGTGATTACAGAGACCGAAAGGATGATTTGATTGATACTATTATCGTCAAGACACAAGGATTTGTGAACGGTAATATCAAAGAAGGAGATAAAAACCCGGTTGCTATATTCAAACGTCTGTTAGGTTTATATAAAGACATAGACCGGGACGCTTTACGAGAGAATATGTGTTACTTCCTTTCTGCAATTATGCCTGTATGCGATGAATATGGTATCAACATGTGCGTACACCCGGATGATCCTCCATTCCAGGTTCTCGGCCTACCCCGTATTGTCACCAATGAAGAAGATATAGCCTGGTTCCTGAATGCCGTAGACAATCCGCATAATGGGCTGACTTTCTGTGCAGGTTCTCTTAGCGCAGACGCACATAATGATACTCGTGAATTGGCAAAGAAGTTTGCAGGAAGAACCCATTTCGTTCATCTACGCAGTACAGAGGCCATGCCGGGTGGAAACTTCATCGAAAGTTCTCATCTATCAGGAAGAGGACATCTGATTGATCTCATCCGCATTTTCGAGAAAGAGAATCCAGGACTTCCCATGCGCGTAGATCATGGACGAATGATGCTCGGAGATGAGGATAAAGGCTACAATGCCGGTTATTCTTTCCACGGACGTATGCTGGCTTTAGCACAGGTAGAAGGAATGATGGCTGTGGTGGATGATGAGAAACAACATAAGATAGAGTTTTAATCTTATTTTCATCAATATACTTTGAAATACAGGAAAGGAGCTTTACTTTTGTGAAGAAATAAAAAAGAAGAATATTATGAAAGCAAAAATGGCGAAGCTCTGTCTACTATTTATTCTATTATGCTCCCTTCCTGTATTTTATTCATGCAGCGACGAGGCTGACGATTTTACCTGTTTGAATACTGGGAAGTAATGCTCAATCCAGAACCTCCTATTAGTGAAACCAGTTTGTCAATCACGGGAGGAACAAAGTTGGGAATTAAGGGTGGCATAGCTCCCTATACTGCAGAAATAGCCGATGGGCAAATTGCTACAGCTTATGTGGACAAAAACAATGATATTCAGATCAGCTCTATAAAACTGGGCAACACGTCATTGATGGTAAAAGACGCTGATGGAAGAATCATAAAAATAGGACTAAAAGGTCGTCAACGGCAAACAATCTTTTTCAGTGAATTCCGTGGAAGCAAGAATCACAGGAATAGATGAAAGTCTGTTGGATGAACAACAAAAAGAAAAACTAGAAGCGGTCAAAAAAAAGATAAAGGATGAAGCGGGTATACAAGCTACAGGAGGAATAGCTTTCTCTTATGACCAAAAAAGTAGTGGTAAAGTGACAATTGTTACTAGTAAAGATAATGCTCCGAAAATAGAAGGAAGCTTCTCCCGCTCCACATCAGAGTCAGGCACTACATTCCAAATTACAATCAATGGTAAAGAGTATGACTGCAAATTTAAACTTCCCGAACGTTCCGATACTTCAAAGAGTATCACCACACGAGACCTTGGCCCGATTCCTTATTGGTTAGTGGAAGATGTAACTGAAGATTATAAATCAGATGTGACCGACCTATTCGGAATAAATGCCACCTCCCTGAAAATAGAACGCATTTATATAGGTTCATTCACTCCTTTACGATAAGTTTATTCCTCTTTCTATAAAATAGATGCGGCAAAAAGCACGAAAAACTGTTTTTTGTCGCATCTTTCATCTTTTAGTTATTAGCTACTTTATCCGTATCTTCTCTACAAAATCTTTTTTATCTATATTCAATTCTTCCAAAGAAGTGATCCGCCTACCGTTCAACACAATGTTTTCGAACAAAATATTCTCAATCTTCCTATTTTATCATAACCTTCTATTAAAGAAGAATTGATATATTTCCCGGTACATGAAATATTACGGAATGTTATGTTCTTGACACCTCTGCCGGGACCTGTATTGTATTTTTGGTTATACATCACCCGAAGATGAAATAACTGTCCTTCCTGAATATGTTCCACACGAATGTCCTCAAAAGTAATGTTTTGTGCCAGGTTGTGATCCCCTACATTGATAGTCATACAGCCTTGGTAATCACGATCATCCTCATCATGCTCCAATATATCAATATTCCTGAATACTATATCTTCCAAAACTTCATCTCCCGTTTCCGTATTTCCATGTGTACCGATATTGATAGGATGCGCAATATCTGCCCATAGAGTAGAATTAAGTACATGAACATTGCGACAGTCTCCATAATAATTCCAACGATGCGTATAAAGAGCTATACAATCATCCGAATTACGAAGAAACACATCATCAATCATCACATCCGAGCAGGACATAAAATCCAGCCCATCACTCCAACCCTGATAGCTGAATGATTTCAGATTTTTGATAGTAATTCCGGTAGATTGTCCCCCAGAGACAGTATAATGCCGTGGATTGACCACCGTAACTCCATCAATCAGTACATTCCGGGAGTAGGTAACCGAAATTCCCTGTTGCGGTTCAAGCAACATGCCATGTCCCAATATTTTCACATTCTCTACACTGTCGCAAGTGAGACAACCTTTCAAAACGGCACCACCTTCTAAATAAACCGTCGTATTACTGGGAATACGGAAGCATTTTCCAGCCGTATCAGTCGGTTCATGTATTCCAGCTTCAAAATAAATCACGTTCGGATCATTCTTATCTGGCACATTTTTGATGATAGGATTGGCAAATACATGCAAATTATTCAGGCGATCTCCATTAAACTCGACCGACAACTTTTGTGGTTTATCTATCGTAAACAATAGAAAGTTACCATCAATCTCCGGTTGGATACCTTTGGATAAAGGACGCACCACTGCCGAACGGATCTCCCCATTGTTCTTTTGTACCAATACTTCCACTTTCCCTGAAAAGTCGAACTGAACCATCGTGCATCGGACTTCGTATCCATATCCACCTTTACGTTATACTCATAAAGGTCTACCCAGTCTTTTTCTCCCACTTGCCGTACTTTTACCGTATAGTCATCATTGTGACGGGCATAATAGATGCCTTGAGGTACCGGATAGATGACTATTTCTGCTTGTATGACTCCTGTGGTCATTACAAGTTAAAAATGTGAGCGCTATTCTTATTAGTTTATTCATTTCAAGTTTTTACTAATACCGTTAATGTCCTGGAATTCACCACAGATTGAAACAAATAATCCATCCACACTGGCATATCCGAATCTGTGGCGAAGTCTAACACATTTTATTCATTTTATCTTGCATACATCAGCGTACCGAGCCCAAGTACGTCATAGCCACCGGAGTTAGCGTCATAATACCCACCTCCTCCTTCTATTCCTATATTCCGTAGCTATCTTAGTATATTTGAGATTATCATTCGAGATATTTTTTTTATCCCTTTGTAATGATAATAAGGCAATGCCCATATTGCACGTTTGATCCATTTGCCGCCACCAAGTGTTGTTTGCTCTTCCGGAATCGGATATCCCCATTGACTCTGTTTTTGCCATATATAAGTAGTATATGGTACAGTCTCATTAGTGTAATTACAACAAGCAGCATATTCACAAGCCCGCATGAACAGATTGTCATCATAAGCAAAAAATCGTCTCCCTGACTCCATGCCAACTGACAAATAACTCCCATCAATCCGACACACATCAACGTGTGCCCTTGGTCACGTCCACTTTCCTGCCATTGAGCAAGTTATAGTCCGGTGCATAATCGTGATAGATAGCACGACGTAAACGTCCGTTTGTATCACCCGTCTGCAAATGGTCGATACCTTCATTATAAATATCACGACGATCGGTTACAATGCCGATAGCCATTTTAGCCGCTATATTACAAAGACACCAGTTAGCCCAATAATGTAACGCATTCGTATCGTGATGACGTTTCAAGAAATCATCATTAGCAGGATAGAACACTTTAAGCAACCAATTCTGGAACGCTGCGAAGTCCGCACGATCCCATCCTTCATAATCCCTCAATAATTCACCGGCAATAGCAAATTCATAACCATAAAGTCCTGCGGCAAGCGATAAATTCGTATTACCTGTTACACCTACACAAGTCTGTACCCACTTATTCAGATTCTCCACTGCTTTTGCCGCATATTCATCATCTTGTTCAATCTTCCAACGAAGCGCCTGCTGATATGCAATAGTGGCCCCTCTGGCTGCATTCATATAATTTTCATCACCGGAAACTCCACGTTTAATCCATTCCGTAGGATAAGTATCTGCCGTCTTCTGCGAAAACTGACTTTCTACTAATAATTGATAAGCGCTAACCCAAGGCTCTTCTCCGGCAGCTTTTTTATCCCGGATACGCTGAAAGTCTTCCTCTGTATGCAACCCTTCATGCAGCATGGGTTCCGTTGACGGCTTAAGTTCAACCTGTTCCAAATTTACGTTATTATCAGGAAGAGGAATTTTATTCAAATCAGTTTCCACATTGACACCCGGAAGGTCAATGCCGTCCCCACATCCTACTAAAAACAGGGTAGCAAATACTGCGGTTATATAATATATCTTTTTCATCATATTTTTGGTTTAATGGTACACCGTATCTACCATTGATTACGGTGCACCCAATTATAGTTTATTGCTCTACTAACTCTAATTTGAAATTATCTATCTTAGCCCGTCCTTGTTTTACTGTAATCGTACATACAAAACCAATGACAACATCGGTAGGCTCTTCAACAGAAATATCAACTACTACATCACCCGTACCTGAAATAGAAGCGTTTGCCAGACTCTTACTTGGTATATCACTCGTATTTGCCATCTCATTACCTTTACAAACCGCAACATAACCGGTAAAACCTCTGCGGTCATATTCATAAACGTGTGCCGTCAACTTATATTTTCCTTTTTGAAGATGAGAAGTCTGATATACCTTACCATCATTTTAGGATTGTCAAATCCCCAATCTGTTTGTAAAGCCAAACCTGCATCACTTCCATCACCATATTTCGTTTTAAATGCCAAATCAACAGCAGCACCTCCTTCACCAGCAGTCAAGTTAGAGTTCTGAACTATCCAATAAGCAGCTTTTGCCCACTCTCCTTTTTTATGGAATCCTTTATCCCCACCTTCTTTTACATATTCAAAAGGCTGTTTATAGTTCATGAGTACATATTGAGAAATATCTCCATCCACCGGCAGAGGTTGCAACATATCACTCTCTACGGGTTGTGCAATACCTTCAAACACCATTGTTACTTTTCCACCATTGAAACCCTGCGGAACCGTTACAGTAATAGAAGTCGTAGTAATCTCTTTAACCGTAACGGGTACGGATATTCCCTCAAAAGTAACTGTAACAGAATTCTTATCCGTTCCAAAACCCTTTCCTGTAAATGTTATTTCCTGTCCGGCTTTTACTAATGTACCATAAGGATAAATATACGGTGTTTCAACAGAAGTAATTTCTGGAGTTTCCCAAACCTCAAATGTGCCCGATTCGCCCATCTCTATTTCCTTACCCTGAATTATCAGTTTAATCTTCACCGGAGCTTCAGATGAAACTCCTTTGGGAACATTCACTACGATATTACCTTTATCATTCAGTGTCACTTTATCACAAACTGTTTCTCCGAAAAAGACCTGAATATTTTCAGCTTTCGTACCAAAGTTCTGACCAATGATCGTTACTTCCGCATTAATATATCCGGCTTTCGTTGAAATGCCTGTTACTGTCGCATCGGTAATACCGTATATTTCAACTGTGTCCCGATAGTTTCAAACGGAGTAATGACAGTAATTGTATAATCTCCGGCTTCCAACGAAGCAGGTACAGTGAGTGGAATACTCTTATCCATCAAATTATCTGTATCTATTACAGCTTCTACAGGTTCTCCGCCAGCTTTAGAGAAAATTACTTTCAAAGGCTCCAACCCTTCAACAGACTTATCCAGCAATTCTTGCACAAGATTGGTTCCTGTTATTGCAAATTTACTGCCAGCAAAACCTGATGGAACCGGTTCGTCTTCCTTAGGAATATCAAGCGTTGCATGCTTCAACACAGTGAAAGGATAAGAAGCCAAATCAATCGTTTGTTCTGCCATAATAAGTGTCATAACTCCACTGACAGCTGTCTCGGGAATTTTGGCCGTAAATTCGGTATCAGTAGGTGTACCCACAATCTCTGCCTTGTCTGTAGAAGTCCCGAAAGTCAAAGTATACAGTGTTTTAGAAGAAACAAATTCTTGTCCTTCGAAAACAATACTGGCACCCGGAAAACCATAAGAAGGTTTCACTACGCTGACACCCGGCTTACCAAGTACACGATAAACTAGATCAGTCTCCACACGTTGCCCGAAACCTCAACGGTTATCTTTCCGTTTGTTGCCGATTCCGGCACTTTCGCAAGGATAGCATCATCGGCACAGGAGACTACTACTGCCTCCTGGGAACCGATAAACACTTTACATCTTCAGTTCTGATTCCAAAATCATCACCATTAATGGTAAATTCATTCCCAACATATCCTTCGACGGGTTCTATCTTTGTTACGGTCGCCACAGGATCAGTGTAACTCATTGGAACAATTTCTTCATTGTCCTCGTCACAAGCAGCTAATGCGAAAAACGAGAGAAAAACGGGAAACAGATAGCTATATATTTTCTTCATAATCTTAATTATATTATCACGATGAATTACTCTTTTTTCTTTTTCCACATTATTCAAGAATCAATTTCAATTCTGTCACCTTAAAGTATGAATTACCCTTTGCCAGTGAAGTCAGGAATCCAATAACAACGTCCGTTGTCTCCGTTACTTCAAATGAAGGTGTAACCAACGTACCCGAATCATTCGCTGTTCCCATTTTATCATAGGCCACATAAACTCCATTTAATTGCTCAAGATCAGAGACATTCGGTATATCACTTTCACTATCTCCTTTAGCTATCAATACGGAAATAAAGTTCCCCGCATCAGTAACTACCAATGTATATGCATAAGTGACTTCCAGTCTGTATCTACCAGGACGGAGCGTAGCAACCTGCCACATTTTCCCATCCGTATAAGCTTCTTTATCCCATCCATTCTGGAATGCTAACGTTAAGCCTTCTTCTGATTTATATTGCATTCCGGAAACAGTCGTATTGCCTTTTGCATTGAACGATGCTGCATTTTGATTCCACACTGCCGGAGTCCACCATTCACCGTTCTTCCAACTTTCATCATTTGCCTTGGCAAACGGCTGCTTATAGTTTTGAAGATAAAGCACTGTCACATCACCCTTCGAATTAGGATTGAACATTGCACCACCTGTCATTGTATATCCGTGAATAGTCACAGTCACACTACCTGTCTGATAATCAGCAGGAGTTGTCGCAACAATAGTAGACTCATCCACCAGCTCAAATTCGGCCGGCGTTCCATTGAAACTAACAGAAATATCGGATGGATCCGTACCAAAATTTTCACCTGTTATAGTAACCTTGTCTCCCGTATCAGCTACCCCTTCACCGTCTTCACTATCAGAAGTCACTGTAATGACACGTGGTGTAGGTAGTACTGTATAATGACCGATATTCTCCACCTTTTTATTATAAATCTGTAAAGACAGATTGCCTGTTACTGCCGTTTCCGGCACCTCCACTACCAAACGGTTGTTCTTGCAGTCGAGCACTTTATTGGATTGGGCTTCACCGAAGAAAACTTTCACTGCTTCAGCACGGTCACCAAAATTGGTACCCGTAATAACAACCTGTGTAGTAACATATCCATCTGTTGGATATATACTCTCCACTACCGGCACAGGATAATCATAAACTCTATACTTGGGGTCTTGCTCACAACCGGAGAAAAGTGCGGAAACGCAAGCAAGTATTACCAAGTGAAATGTATATTTGAATAAAAGCTTCATATAATCTATGGTATTATACGTTAAACAATTGAATGATTAATATCCCGGATTTTGTACCAGATTCGAATTCAGATTGATTTGATTTCTTGGAATCGCCCACAAATAATCTCCTTTAGTAAATGCACAGTCAGATGATTTGAGAAGCACTACACAAGGTAACTTACCTTTACCTGTTTCTACAACTTCCGTTCCTTTCGTAAAAATAGCCGGATTGAAAGCACTAGTAGCATTCCCGTTTTCGTCTACAAATGCTGTAGGATAACTGGCATTACCTACCACCGCACCGCAACGAGACTCGTTCAGATTCTCTTCCGCAATGCCCCAACGTTTCAGGTCGTCGCAACGAAAACCTTCCATATAGAGTTCCAATGCACGTTCACGACGGATCTCATCCAGCATCACCTGATTGACTGTCTTATTCGCATTTGCCAGTACCCCTTCCTGAATTCGCTTTGCCAATGCATTTGTTAGGTTGGCAATTCCCGCACGGGCACGGATTTTATTTATCGACTTATTCAACTGGTCATCTGATATTTCACCATAGCGTTCCATCACAGCTTCGGCATAGTTCAAGTATACTTCTGCCAACCGAAGTACCGGATAATTGGCCGATTCATCTTTACTTTGGCGTTGAATATCGGTAATAGCAAACTTGGAAACACCATACCCACAGTTCTCAACTGTCAGGCTCGTAGCATACGAACCTACATAAGAAGTCAAACGGAAATCACGATTCTGAAATTCGTCCCCCGGATTCTTATATCCCTGGAACTTATCAGACATACTGACCGGAAGCCCATCAGTGCATAAAAACATATCAATCAATTTCCGGCTGGGACGCATATCCGTATAAATCACCTGATTCAATCTACCTGTCCTTTACGCGTTTCCTGACTATATACAGAAGCGATAATAAATTCCTTGTTCGTCGCTCTTCCGGCACCGGCAGGATTACTAGCTTCTTCTTCAATATTAAACAGGTAACGATTGCTCATATTTCTCATAGCTGCAACATTGTTATAATTCCAAAGGGAATAAGCAGCATCTCCCATCACTGTTTCGGATAATTGCATGGATTCTTCCAGAAAAGCATTTACCTGATCGGAAGCCGGACCGGCAGAACCTTCAAAATCAGTAGAAGTGCCATTGTACTTACGCCAGGTAGCTTCATAAAGTAACACACGCGCCTTAAATGCCTGTGCAGCCTGTTTGCTAATTTTACCTTTGTCGGCAGAAGTGATATTCTGTTCCAACGGTAACCCTGCGATAGCCTCATCCAAGTCGGACAAAATCAAGTCAACAACTTCATAACGGCTGTTACGTTTTCCATATAACTCTGGTGAAGTCACGTCGAGAACTTTCGTAACGACAGGCACTCCGCCAAAAAACTTCAATAAGTAAAAATAGTTATAGGCACGGAAGAAATGCCCTTCGGCTAATTCTTTTTTAATATCCGCCAAATTACCTGTATAGGAAGAAACAGCTCTTTCAAACATGTGATTAGTGGCACGAATATTACTATAGCAATTATTCCAACGACTATCGTCATTAGGAATTCCCATCACACCGGTTCCCACACCATACGAATATCTGAAACAAGTAGAAAGATCGGAGCTGCATCCATGTGATCGAATATACTTCCATAGGAAGACTGCCATCCCAATAATTGCCCGTAAAGCCCGTTAGCATATTCGCGAAAATGTTCCGGTGTCTTGAAATAAATTACATCTGTCTTGGCATCCAGTGGTTCCAAATCGAGGAACGTATTTACGCATGAAGAAAATCCCAATGCGCAGGTACAAATTAATATATAGTTCGTTATCTTTTTCATATCTTCTGTTCTGTATTTAATTTTCCATAGCTACTATAAAGCGATGTTCAGACCGAACGACCAAGTACGTGCAAACGGGTATCCACTGTTGTTGGAGGCTGCTCCCATTTCCGGGTCGAAACCGTCTCGAATACTGGTAGCTTCCCATAAATCATTACCAGAGAAATAAACACGTACTTTTTCCAGTTTTACTTTGCGAGTCCATATCTGCGGCAATGTGTAGCCGACTATTAATGTTTTCAAACGGATATAGCGGTTATTCTGCATCATAAAGTCGTTATTCTGATAATTCCAGCGTGCAAGATTCGCATTAGTAGTCAGACGAGGAAATTCCGCATTCGGATTGCTCTCTGTCCATGTTTTGCCCAAATATGTCGGGTTCTGATTGGCAGTACGTGTTTGAAAAGGATAAGCCATCCAGTCATTACGGATAACATACTGCTTGCCGACACCTTGGAACATCGCGTTCACATCAAAACCTTTCCATGCTCCTCCCAATGTGAAACCGAAAACAAAATGTGGATTGGAGTCACCAAGATATTGCAAATCGCTATTCTCATTCCCTGCACCGGAAATCTTATAATCACCATTCAAATCAACGATTTCGGTATTCGAACCCGGACCGCAACCGGCTT
>ENA-OQJH01001128-OQJH01001128.1-human-gut-metagenome-genome-assembly--contig:-NODE-1128-length-11978-cov-1.715636_pt1 | contig 11978 bp, 11 predicted proteins | sample MGYA00242597_ERZ504763 | MGnify/ENA primary metagenome ERZ504763 (study PRJEB26092, sample SAMD00036359) | human gut metagenome | host: Homo sapiens | study: EMG produced TPA metagenomics assembly of... | reverse complement strand
ACAAAAACCCATAATAAGGGTAAGAAATAGTCTTTTCATTAAACGTTTTTTCTTTTTACATATTAAATTATTGGTTCACTAAAAATTCTTTATTGGCATATCAGCGTTATAAACGCAAGAAGATAAAACAGCACATATAATCAGGAAAAAGACACCGATTGACGAATGACTTAGTTTTTTAAAGATTATATTAGTTTTCATTTTCATAATATTAGTTTATTTCGTTGTTATCTACAGCAAAGATACGAATGAGTGTAGATTTTACATTATAAAAATCATTCAAAAAACGTAGAGAATCATTCATAAACGATTTACACACGTTGGCTGCAAGAAACACAACACCTTTCTTCCTCTTTAGCAGGACTTTATATGAATATGAATAATATAGATCGAGTTTAATAATCTATAGAGTAGATATTCAATGATGACGGACTACCTTTATACAATGTCTCTACATTTATTATTAACGGTGCCGAATTATCGGAGTTATAGCATTGAATGACTGCTTCACCCTTTTCATTCGTTTTCACATTCGGATTCCAGTATAGTGTGCGGCGAGAATCTTCCGTATAGAGAGGAGCGCCATCAGGATAAGCTGGTGAATAAAATTCCAAGGGCTCATTATATCCTTGTATATAGGTATGACGAATCCCCCGCCGGGCTTTATAAGTTTTGTTCGGGTCCCAGTCATCAATCGTAGTGATGGAGCAAACTACTACTGACGATTTCTGCAACGGACTTTTCTTCATAGTCTTTCTATCTTTCTCACCCCAAAGTGCATCTGGTCCGGAATCCGCACCTATAGCATCCTGCAAAGGCAAATCACTCAAATCTCCATCCTGCCAGCGACCACTCCAAAAATTATTTGCTGTAAATTTCGTCACTCTATTACTCTGCTTGTTCATCACAAAAACAGATTCCCCTCCTGCCTGATCATAATAAAGCATGATAGATTTAATAGCATCCACATCTTTGTCCAACACATAATCCGTTTTACCATAAGATAAAACCCCGCCATTGACTATAAATAAAACTCTTGAGTTATTATAGTGCAGGCTCAGCGAATCACTCAATCTGAAATTAGGATTTAATTCTTTCAACAGCATAGGCAGATTGTACACTGCTTCTCCTTTATCACGCATTTTATCTACCACCTGCGTTATATTATAATAACCCAGAATCTCTTTTTCAAAGCGTTCAGTTTGCTTCAATAACAAGTTCAGACGCTTGGCGTTCACCACCACTTCATCCAGCAAATGATGATCCGGTCCGAATACAGAATCTTTATAAGCAATATCCAAGGTGTCCAACAACTGTTTCAAATCACCCGCCTCTTTCCATTCCGGATTCAGCTCATAATAATCAAGCTTCCGTAAGGAAGGCTCAAAATTACGGAACAACTTCACGACTGCCTGTTTGTTCCACTTTTTTCCCTCGTTCCGTGTCTGTATCAGAGCATCCATAGAACCGCTAAAACCATCTACCGGCGCACTAAAATACCCCAATGAATCCGTTTTTGTCATACCTGCAATAGAGACCGAATCCCTGCGCGCAAGAATACTCACCCCGACATTCCGTAACGCCTTACCGAAATAAGATTCGACCTGCCCATACAGGGTCAGCGAGGTCTCCGGAAGATACCGAGGCAAGAAAGGACGTTTACCTATCAGTCGGGAAAGGTCATACTTCCGCCAGCCACGTACCAACAGAAGGACATCCAACATTTTGAAACGTTCGGCAGACTGGTTCTCAAAATAAAAACCGGGTTGATGAATATAGCCTTTCAGATCGGAGACAAGCAACAAATCCGTATAAATGGAATGATCATATTCCCGAAAATCAGACTCCACACCATTGCGGATAGATACAGAAAGATTGGCCTGTACCGGACGATTCAGATGATCTCTCACTTTAATCCGGCAAGTCACCGGCTCAAAAGGACGATACAGGGCGTGATCCGTTTTACAGGCAAGGAGCATGGAGGAACGCGGCATCACATAACAAAAACGCTCGCATAACGTTTCCCCTTTCAGATTGACCAGAGATATCTGTTGCACTCCGGGCGGTAGTTCTTTAGTCGAAATCCGAAATTGACAGTTCAATTCATCTTCAAAGTCCAGTGTCATACATTTGTAAGGTCGCCCCTGAGAAGATACAAAAACAGCCAGTGTGTCTTTCATTGCCTGTGAACTGCGGGCCACGGTGATATCCAACATTTCCCGCCGGTTATCGATTCGGAGTACATATCCTTGTGGAAGAGCTTCCGGAAGGTCAAACTGATAAGTGGAACCTTCATAATCAATTTTTGCCACACCCGCCTTTTCTTCGGGCTTATACTCAAAGTAACCCATCCCGTCATGCAATGAACGGATATGCGCCAGTTCTTCACCACTCGGCGAAACCACTGTTCCCTCTACATCAGCAGCTCCTTTGTCACGCTGGTGGCTTCAAAAGCTACAATCGAAGATATGCCTTTCACCAATTGTCCACCCTCCGGAAAAAAAGCGGACTGTAAACTTCTTCTCTTTATCCTTCGGCCGCTGTTTCATCGAAGCGTCCATACGATAGGTAGCTATACTCCGAGGAGTCTCTTTATCGCTCAGCCGTTTCCGATAGACGGGTAATACACGGGAAAAACAGGAAGGGTTATCAAAAGCAAGCATCCACTTTGTATAGGCACGCATTTCATAATAACCGGTAAAGAAGGTATTGTTCAAAATGATTTGTCCCGTTCCCTCCCCATCCGTAAGCTGAATAATTTGCCGCTCTACGGCATTTCCCAACTGGTCCAGTAATTCTACATACAAAGGTTTGCTGATCGTCGTCGGTAAGTTTTGTTCAGCCGTCACTACATACGCTTTGAACCAAATCGTATCACCAAGGTAATAACTTGCATTATCCAAATGAAGACTCACTTTCTCGCGAGGGTACGCATCTGCGAAGTTCTGTGCATAACGGAAATATCGGGAAAAGATTGTATCGGATGACTGCGCATAAGCGTTCACTGTACACAAGATGAACAGAGTGGTAATAAAAAATGCCTTCCAGCTTTTATCATATTCGTGTAAAGAATCAGATTCCATTTTCTGCAAGTATTAGATTCGGTTATTTGATTGATTGCAAAATTACAGCTGTTTTATTTTATTCGCTGTAAAAATCATGCAGAAAGAGTAGAAAATCATGCAATGAATCATTTGTCTATACTAAATACAATATTTATTTGTACTTTTGAGAGTGAATATCAAGGAATACATAATATCTGAAACGATGAAACATACATTGCGGCTTCTTCCTCCTGCTATCCGCACATTTGCGGCAGCCCACCCTTACTCATCCAAAGATTAGGAATAGAACAAGGCTTATCCAACAATTATGTATTGAGCATCACGCAGGACAAGCAGGGATTTCTGTGGTTCGCCACCGAAGAAGGGCTGAATAAGTTTGACGGAACCGCTTTATCACCTACTATAAAGAGGAGCAATCTTCTTCTGTCCAAAGTATTACCGGCAACGAACTCAATGAAGTGTACGCCGATCCCGTGCAGCCTGTCATCTGGATAGCCACCCAGCGGGCAGGACTCAATGCTTATAATTACGAGACGCAGAGTTTCAGCGTCTACCAATTAATCCGGAAGACCCGCAAAGTCTGATTACGAACGATGTCACTCACATTACCTCATCCGTACAAGCCGGCAAAGGGTTATGGGTATGTACTTATTACAGAGGTATAGAGTATCTGGACATCGCTACCGGGAAATTCACTCATTATAACAAAAGTACAGTACCCGCCCTTCCCTCTGAGCAGACCTGGACAGCCACGGAGGCTGAGGATGGCAAACTATACATCGGACACGTAGAAGGCGGGTTAAGCATCCTCTCCCTGAATGACAAATCCGTGAAGCACTTCGTCCATGATCCTCAAAACCCGAACAGCCTTCCGGGGAACGATGTGCGTTGTATCTATAAAGATACCAACGGAAATATATGGATCGGAACCAGCAAAGGTCTGGCTCTGTTCAATGCCAATACAGATACATTTACCAACTTTCATAACAATCCGGGGAATATTCACGGAGCATTGTCAAGCTATATCTTCTCCATCAAGCAGCTCAAAGACAACAAACTCTGGATTGCAACAGAACTGAACGGGATCATGATACTGGACTTACAGCAAAATCAGTTTCTGCTGCCCGAACAAATACGCTTTGAGTTTATCCGCGAAGGGGACAACAACTACAGCTTGTCCAACGCCAGCGCACGGTATATTTTTCAGGATTCTTTTAATAATATCTGGATAGGTACCTGGGAGGAGGAATCAATTTTATCAGCAATGCTCCTCCCGCATTCCATACATGGAGTTATTCACCTACCCAAATGAATGAAAGTTCGCTGAGCAACAAAGTCGTTAGCAGCGTCTGCGATGACGGACAAGGAAAGTTGTGGATAGGAACTGACGGAGGAGGTATTAACGTATTCGAAAACGGAAAACGGGTGGCCATTTACAATAAAGAAAACAGAGAACTCCTGTCCAACTCGGTGCTTTGTTCGTTGAAAGACTCGGAAGGCAACCTATGGTTCGGCACCTATCTGGGCAACATCAGCTATTACAATACAAGACTGAAGAAGTTTCAGATCATCGAACTGGAAAAGAATGAGCTTCTCGACGTACGCGTCTTCTATGAAGACAAGAATAAAAAGATATGGATAGGAACTCACGCAGGGGTGTTCGTTGTAGACCTTGCCAGCAAGAAGGTGATTCATCATTATGACACCTCCAACAGCCAGTTGCTGGAAAATTTTGTACGCAGCATTGCCCAAGACAGTGAAGGACGTTTCTGGATAGGAACTTCGGAGGAGGAGTCGGGATATATACGCCGGATATGCAACTGGTCAGGAAGTTCAACCAATACGAAGGTTTTTGTTCCAATACGATTAATCAGATATACCGGAGCAGTAAAGGCCAGATGTGGCTTGCCACCGGTGAGGGCTGGTATGTTTTCCTTCGGCCCGTAATTTTGACTATCAGGTCTTTCAAAGAAAAGAAGGACTGCCCAATACACATATAAGAGCTATCAGTGAAGATAAGAACGGCAACATCTGGCAAGTACCAATACCGGTATCAGTTGCTATATCACCTCTAAAAAAATGTTTCTATACCTACGATCACTCCAACAACATCCCACAAGGAAGTTTCATCAGCGGATGCGTTACCAAAGATCATAACGGGCTCATCTATTTCGGCTCTATCAACGGATTGTGTTTCTTCAATCCCGATATTGCCATAAACAGTCCGCAGATTCCTCCTGTGGTTATCACTAAAGTGAGAATTCCCGGACGACTCACAAGTCGGGAGAAGAACGAAACCGCTATTCCCATCTCCGAAGGAGAGATAGAATTGACTCATGAACAAAATAGTTTTAATCTTACTTTCAACGTACAGGACTATTCACTGGCCAACCAGGTGGAATATGCCTATATGCTGAAAGGACTTGAAAACTCATGGTATACGATCAACGAGCAAAACAGCGTCACCTTCCGTAATATTCCTCCCGGCAAGTATGAGTTTCTGGTAAAAGCCCGCCTGCACAATCAGGACTGGTCGGAGGACATGACCTCTCTCAGGATACATATCAACCCTCCTCTCTGGCTGACATGGTGGGCAAAACTTATTTATATTCTGATCACTATCAGCATTATTTATACTATTATCCATGCCTATAAGAAGAAAATAGACCTCGAAGTCTCTATACCCATGGAAAAAGAAAAACCACGAACAAGAACAAGAATTGAATCAGGAGCGTTTACGATTCTATACCAACATCACTCATGAGCTGCGCACACCACTCACTCTGATTCTCGGTCCGCTGGAAGATATGCAGAAAGACACGTCACTGCCGACCAGACAGGCGCAGAAACTTCTGTCATCACCAGAGTAGCCTCCTGGCTGCCTCAACCTGATCAATCAGATTCTTGAGTTACCGGAAAACGGAAACGCAGAACAAAAAGCTATGTGTTTGCAAAGGCAACATTGCGCCCCTGATTCATGAAATCGGACTCAAATACAAAGAACTCAACCAAAAGAAAGCGATCGACTTTCAGATTCAAATAGAAAAAGAAGAGATGCCTCTGTTCTTTGACAAAGAAATCATCACCATTATCCTCGATAATCTGATTTCTAATGCCATCAAATATACGGAACAGGGAAAAATAACCTTGAGCTTGTATCCCACCACACGAAACGGAGTCACTTATACGGAGATTAAAGTCAGTGATACGGGATACGGAATCTCTGCGGAAGCCTTGCCTCATGTTTTCGACCGTTACTATCAGGAAAGCGGCAAGCATCAGGCATCCGGCACAGGTATCGGACTGGCTTTAGTCCGAAACCTTGTAGAACTGCACGAAGGCGAAATCCGGGTGGAAAGTATACAGAACGAAGGAAGTACTTCTATATCAGTTTATTAACAGATAATATCTACCCCAACGCTTTGCATGGAGACTCTACGAAGCAAACAGAGGAGGAAATGATATCAGAAGCTGTTCCGGAAGATTCTCAAAATACGGAACCGGAAACGAGCAAGCCTATCCTGCTGATTGTAGAAGACAATGAAGATATACAGAAATACATCGCCGAATCTTTCTCCGACTCTTTCGAAGTAATCACAGGCAGCAACGGTGAGGAAGGGAAACAGCAGGCTCTCAACCGTATTCCCGATATTATAGTGAGCGATATCATGATGCCGGTAATGGATGGCATCACGTTATGCCGTCAACTAAAAGAGGATGTGCGTACCAGCCACATCCCTGTCATCCTATTAACGGCCAAAGATTCATTGCAGGATAAAGAAGAAGGATACGAAGTGGGAGCGGATTCATATCTGACCAAGCCTTTCAGTGCTTCACTGCTGCGAAGCCGCATCAACAATCTGCTTGATTCGAGAAAGAAACTGATTGCTCAATTCCAGCAGACCGGAACGAGTCATAACCCCAATTCTCATTTGGATGAGAAACGTTCCATAATCACCGAGGCGCTCAGCAAACTGGATAACGAATTCATTGAGAAAATCACGCAACTGGTTGAGGATAACCTTTCTTCGGAAAAGATCGATATCACTTACCTGTCCGACAAGATGTGTATGAGCGGTTCTACGCTCTACCGGAAAATGAAAGCACTGACCGGACTTTCTACGAACGAGTACATCCGGAAAGTAAAAATGCAGAATGCGGAACGGTTACTCCTCGAAGGAAAATATAATATCTCGAAATAGCCTATAAAATAGGAATGAACAGTACAGGCTACTTCCGTCAATGTTTTAAGGATGAGTTTGGTGTCTCTCCTTCAGATTATCTGAAGCAGTTCACCTCCCCAACTCCTCCACCATCGTCTTAAACAACGATCTGCTGTCATTCAGCGGCATATCCGTAGCCAAGTCCCAGCTCATCATTCCTTTGAGCTGCTGGTCCATCGCATAACGTGTCTTGGCACGGATATTATTTTGCCCGTCAAAGACATACACGTCTCCTTTATAGGTTACTTCGTTTGTGCCGGCCCCGTAATCAGCCGTCCTGCACAAAACTGAAGTAAGCCTCAGTCTTCTTTGAGCCATCTTTTGTCACGCCATAGAAAGGAACGCCTGCCACCAGCTTTTCCTTTGGAATGCCATAAGCCAACGCCATCTGTATATCCGAACAGTATTTCTCCATCGGGAAGCGAACCGGCGAAGGACCGTAACACTGATAAGAAATGAAATCGACCGCAGCAATCGCCTCTTTACTAATCTTATAACACACAGGATGCAGGGATACGCTGAACACATATTTATCTCCCAATACCTCTCTCATCTTCAGAATAGCCAGACTGTAATCTTCATACTCTTTTTCAGTCTCCGCCCATTCAAAATCCAGATCGATGCCATCGAGCTTATTCTTTTCCAGTATCTTCTTTATGTTTTTGGCAAATGCAACACGGGCCGCCTCATCTGCAACCATCGCTTTCCACTCGCCACTGGCAGCGCCCAGACGAAGTTTTGTCTTTGTTCCTTTCACATCCGCACGGACAGACTTTATCAATTCCTCCCAACTAGTCACTCCTTTCCCATTCTCAAAGATACGGGGATTCTCAAACGAAAGCGACCCATCTTTATTGGGACGGACGTTCAGAAAAATCAGATCATCACTCGCCCTTAAACTCTCGGCAGAAATACGTCCGCGATTGTAGAAATTACCCCGTACATACGAACTAATGAAGCAGTTTTGTTGCGCATACAACGATAATCCGACAAACAAGAGAAGGAAAAATACAATTTTTTCTTGGTAGTAGCATAATAATTGATAATTAATGGGTTTTGATCGCAAAAGTAGGTACAGGCAAAGAAAACAAATGTTCAAAAATCACTATAATACTTCCAAAAATCAACATAAAGTTTCTTATTGAGAGATGTAAAACAAAAACATCCTTTTAAAAAGGGAATTAAGTGTTTTACCGGAATCAATTACATTAAATCGCAAAAGTTTTTCCGGATTATAATACAAAGTGAATAACAATCACTATCTTTAGGCATAAAATCAGTTCATATGATCATTTATCTACATGAAAGCAACCGTCTAACTTAGACTGACTTTTGAAGAAATGCAACATCTATACGTATATGAATAAACTCGTACTTACCGGTCTGCTGGCAGCCGGAACCATGACGCACCTGCAAGCGCTCAACCTGCCGGACAACGCCCCAACATCCTTTTTATCCTGAGTGACGACCACACCTCCCAAGCCTGGGGCATCTATGGCGGAGTACTGGCAGAATATGCCCACAACGCCAACATCCGCCGGCTGGCAAAAGAAGGGGTAGTGCTCGACAACTGTTTCTGCACCAACTCTATCTCAGCACCCAGCCGTGCCAGTATCCTCACCGGTCTATACAGTCACCGGAACAGACTGTACACCCTTGCGGACTCACTGGACACCTCCATCCCCACCCTTGCCACCCTGCTACAAGCCAACGGATACCACACCGGACTCGTCGGCAAATGGCATATCCAGTCGCAACCGCAAGGATTCGACTACTACTCCATCTTCTACGATCAAGGCGAATACCGTGACCCGACTTTCATAGAGAGCACCGACCCGTGGCCCGGCAACCACCAGTTCGGCGAACGGGTGCTCGGCTTCTCCACCGACCTCGTCACCGAGAAAGCCATCCGATGGATGAAAGAGCAGGACGGCAATCAACCCTTCCTGATGTGCTGCCATTTCAAAGTAACGCACGAACCCTACGACTACCCGATACGCATGGAGCATCTCTACGACGGTGTCACCTTCCCCGAACCCGAAAACCTGCTGGACTGGGGACCGGAAACCAACGGCCGTTCTTTCAAAGGACAGACACTGGAAGAACTGGAACGCCGCTGGCGCATCGCATCACAGGATCCCGACAAGTGGTGGTGCCGCTACCCCGGACTGCCGTTCAGCACCGAAGGGATGCAACGGACAGCCGCCAGACGTGCTTCCTACCAAAAGTTTATCCGTGACTACCTCCGTTGTGGCGCTACCGTCGACGACAACATCGGCAAACTCCTGAAAGCTCTGGACGAAATGAATATCGCCGACAATACCATCGTCATCTACGTCTCCGACCAAGGCTATTTCCTAGGCGAACACGGCTTCTTCGACAAACGGATGTTTTATGAAGAATCGGCTCGTATGCCTTTCGTTATCCGTTATCCGAATAAGGTCCCCGCAGGAAAACGTCTGGATGATCTGATACTGAATGTCGATTTCGCACCGACGCTGGCAGAATTTGCCGGAGTAAGATGGAGAATGTGCAAGGAGACAGCTTCGTCAGCAACCTGGAAGGCAACACGCCGACCGACTGGCGAAAAGAAATCTACTATCGCTACTGGACCAATCACGCTATTCGTCCCGCACACTTCGCCATCCGGTCAGACCGTTACAAGCTGATCTTCTATTATGCCCGAAATCTGGACATGACTGATACGGAGAACTTCGACTTTACTCCGTCATGGGACTTCTATGACTTGCAGAACGATCCGCACGAGAATCATAATGTATACAACGATCCGAAATATGCACCTGTCATCAAACAGATGAAGAAGGACTTATTGAGACTTCGCAAAGAAACCGGAGATACGGACGGGAAATATCCGGAAATGCAGGAACTGCTTGAAAAATACTATAATAAGTAAGTGACTGGTACGGAAACTGAACTGTCGCATTTATAACTTGAACTTAGGCAGCTGCTACAAGTGAAAAAGATAGCAGTTTTGCCCTAACGCTCTCATTATTCGCGTGTATCCCTTTATTCATCGGCATTTCAAGCATTACAGCAAGTATGGTGGCAGAGTGAGAGCAAAGGTTTGCTCTCACTCTGCCACCACGGCATATAGGTCGTTTATCCTACATTATACTTTGATTTACTGGGTATTAACATCTGACGCGTCAGCTATTAACGATTGTCATGTCAGCTATTAATAATTGAGAAATCAGGTATTAACAGCTGAGAAGTCATCCATTATTGACTGAAAAATGAAATAATACCTTTCGAACGGACAGGTCAATCAGAGCAACTTATGCGGTCAAGTGAGTTGAATCGAGCTGTCATATGAACGAAATCGACAGTTGTTCCAAGAAGTTTCATTACTTGAAACAGTTTGTTTCATGCCTTGAAACACTTGGTTTCAACAGGTGGAACTAATGATGAAACTACTTGTTCTGAATATATCATGTAAAGGGATGAAGAAAATGCTGCAGATGGCAGATAAAAATGTATTAATGTATTAAAGAACGCCATTCAGGAGTCCGTGAAACTTCAAAGTTGTGCAAACAAAACCAATAAAGACAATCATATCCCCGTTTCTGCTAAAACATAATGGAAGAAAGAATTTTATTTTCACAAAAAACGACTATCTTTGTCCCTGTAGACAACGATTCACGGATAAAACCCATGTCAAAAGACTCACTTTGTGCTCAACATACAGATTGCTCAGGATGCCCCAAAGCGATGGAAAGTACTCTTATTCACAGAAATCTGCTCAGAGGGCAGCATATTCCGAAGGATAAGTGCACGCAAAACTGCATGCTCTTTATGATCGAGGCGAATTGCTGATCAACAGTGACGAACATCCCGGAACGACACTACACGAGAAACAGTTTATCCTGCAAGCCATCGGCTCAAAATACGAGATACTGGCACTGACGGACGTATCATACATCCTTTTCTGGTTCAACGAACTGCCGTTGCTATGCGAAAACCGCTACCGTGAAATCATCGACCAGGCAGAAGGCCCGCTGACCTACACCCCAATGGTGATGAACCCGCGCCTGTTCTATCTCATCAACGACGTAGCCGCATACCTTGACGAATCGACACCCGCCTGCGGCAAATATATCGACCTGAAATGTCAGGAGATGGTGTATATGATCACCAATTACTATCCCTGCCCCAGTTGAGGGCTTTCTTCTACCGATCAGCACCTATACGGAAAGTTTCCAATACTTTGTCATGCAGAATTACAGCAAAGCGAAGAACGTCGAAGAATTCGCACATCTGGGAGGCTATAACACCACCACCTTCCGCCGTCTCTTCCGAAACTTATACGGCGTGCCCGTCTACGAATGGATGCTGGAGAAAAAACGGGAAGGCATCTCGAAGACCTACAGCACTCTAATATGCGGATTACAGAGATTTGCAACCGGTATGGTTTCGACTCGCTGTCCCACCTTGCACACTTCTGCAAAGACTCCTTCGGAGACACCCCGCGCGCCTTGCGCAAGAAAGCGGCCAATGGCGAAAAAATCGGAAAGATCACCGATTAAGGAATTATTTCTTTAATTCTTTGGTCAATCAATCTATTTCCCCTATTTTTGCAGTCTGTAAGAGGTGTAAAACGTCGAAATTTTAGTTCTAACAATTAAATAATTTAAATTCAATCATTTATGTGGTTAAGTAATTCATCTGTAGG
>ENA-OQJH01001127-OQJH01001127.1-human-gut-metagenome-genome-assembly--contig:-NODE-1127-length-11984-cov-1.705237_pt1 | contig 11984 bp, 18 predicted proteins | sample MGYA00242597_ERZ504763 | MGnify/ENA primary metagenome ERZ504763 (study PRJEB26092, sample SAMD00036359) | human gut metagenome | host: Homo sapiens | study: EMG produced TPA metagenomics assembly of... | reverse complement strand
ATGGTGAATCAGAAAGAATAATAGGAAATAGAATAACGTAATAAAATAATAAAACCGATATACAATGGAAAAGAAATTAAATCATGGCAAGGATGGCTGTTGTTCGGAGGTTCAATGGTCGTTGTATTTGTTTTGGGATTATGCGTTTCTGCGTTGATGGAACGGAGGGCGGAAGTTGCCAGCATTTTCAACAACCGTAAAAACGTCATCAAGGGGATTGAAGCGCGAAATGAACTATTCAAGGATGATTTCCCCCGTGAATATCAAACTTGGACGGAAACTGCAAAGACTGACTTTGAAAGCGAATTTAATGGGAATATAGCTGTGGATGCCTTGGAAAAACGTCCTGAAATGGTGATTCTATGGGCGGGATACGCTTTCTCTAAAGATTATTCTACTCCACGGGGGCACATGCATGCTATTGAGGATATTACGGCATCGTTACGTACCGGTGCACCTGTGAACCCGACGGATGGTCCGCAACCGTCTACTTGCTGGACTTGTAAAAGTCCGGATGTTCCCCGTATGATGGAAGCATTGGGTGTCGATTCTTTCTATAATAATAAATGGGGAGCTATGGGGGCCGAAATCGTAAATCCGATTGGCTGCTCTGATTGCCACGACCCGGAAACAATGAATCTTCATATCAGCCGTCCGGCTTTGATTGAAGCTTTCCAACGCCAAGGTAAAGACAATCACCAAAGCTACTCCGCAAGAAATGCGTTCATTGGTCTGTGCGCAATGTCACGTTGAATATTTCTTCAAAGGTGATGGCAAATACCTGACTTTCCCTTGGGATAAAGGTTTCACGGTAGAAGATATGGAGGCTTATTATGATGAGGCCGGTTCTATGATTATATCCATAAATTGAGTCGTACTCCGATTCTGAAAGCACAGCATCCTGATTATGAGATTGCTCAAATGGGTATTCATGGGCAAAGAGGTGTTTCTTGTGCCGATTGTCACATGCCGTATAAGAGTGAAGGTGGTGTGAAATTCAGCGATCACCATATTCAGAGCCCATTGGCTATGATTGATCGTACCTGTCAGGTTTGCCATCGCGAGAGCGAAGAGACTTTGCGCAATAACGTTTACGAACGCCAACGCAAAGCGAACGAAATTCGTAACCGCTTGGAACAGGAATTGGCGAAAGCGCATATCGAAGCTAAATTTGCTTGGGATAATGGAGCGACAGAAGCTCAAATGAAAGATGTTCTCGCATTGATTCGTCAGGCACAATGGCGTTGGGATTTCGGAGTGGCTTCACACGGCGGCTCTTTCCATGCACCGCAGGAAATTCAGAGAATCCTTCTCACGGACTCGACCGTGCTATGCAAGCCCGTCTTGCCGTATCCAAAGTATTGGCGAAGAACGGATACACTGGTGATGTTCCGATGCCGGACATCTCGACGAAAGCAAAAGCACAGGAATACATCGGCTTGGATATGGACGCTGAAAGAGCAGCGAAAGAGAAATTCCTGAAAATAACCGTTCCCGCCTGGTTGGAGAAAGCGAAAGAAAATGGACGTTTTGGCGCAGATATAAAACAAATATAAGCATAGATATATATGTGGAGCAAACCGTGGAGTTATAAAGAAGGGCTGACGATTGGCACAGGATTACTGATAATAGGCATATTGCTGCAAATGACAGTGGGTGCTATCAACTGGGATTTGTTTGCCTGTCCGGTCAACGTGATTGTGCTGGTGGTTTATATCATTGCTTGATAGTCATGCACCTTCTTCGTAAACGTGTGTATTTATTCAGCTGGTTAAGCCATTATTCCGCTGCCGTCTCCGCTTTGTTGTGGGTGGTCGGCATGACGGTAGTTATGGGACTTATCCGGCAAGCTCCTTCCGGTCATGCTCCAAATGCTTCAACGGATTTGCTGGGATTCTCACAGATGATTGCATCCTGGCCTTTCGTTCTGCTTTACTTTGGATGGTCACTGCATTGGGACTGACGATACTTCGTGCCAGCTTTCCTTTTAAGTGGAGACGACTTTCGTTCCTTCTCAATCATATCGGATTATTCGTCGCGTTGATAGCGGCCACTTTAGGAAACGCCGATATGCAACGGTTGAAAATGACAACCCGCATGGGCAATGCCGAATGGCGGGCTACTGACGATAAAGGTCAACTGATTGAACTTCCATTGGCTATCGAACTCAAGGATTTTACTATCGACGAATATCCTCCAAAACTGATGCTGATTGACAACGAAACCGGGCGTACGCTTCCCGAAAAATCTCCTGAACATGTATTGCTGGAAGAGGGAGTGATAAAGGGAACATTACAAGACTGGCAATTGACAATTGAACAATCTATCCCGATGGCAGCTTCTGTAGCTACTGAAGATACTGTGAAGTTTATAGAATTTCATTCGATGGGAGCAACTTATGCTGTTTACCTGAAAGCTTTCAATCAGGAGAATCAAACAACCAAAGAAGGTTGGGTAAGCTGTGGCAGTTTCCTCTTTCCTTATAAGGCAATCCGGCTGGATTCTTTAACCAGTCTTGTGATGCCGGAACGGGAACCGCAGCGGTTTGCATCGGAAGTGAAAATCTATACACAAGAAGGAACGATAACGGAAGGCACCATTGAAGTGAACCGTCCGATGGAGATAGAAGGATGGAAAATCTATCAACTTAGCTACGATGAGACAAAAGGACGATGGAGTGATGTCAGTGTCTTCGAACTGGTTCGCGATCCGTGGCTACCGTTCGTTTACGCAGGAATTATAATGATGATGGCAGGAGCTGTCTGCTTGTTCGTCAGTGCACAAAAGAGAAAAGAGGAGGACAAAGCATGAATTGGGAGTACTTTATATTATTTGCAATAGCTGCACTGGTTTGTTGGGCTTTAGGAGCTTTTGCTGCCTGGAAAGGAACAAAACCGGGATGGCTTATGGATTTACTTCTTAGGGTTGGCTATTTTTTTCAGCTTCATTATCGGAATGTGGATTTCATTGGAACGTCCTCCGATGCGAACTATGGGAGAGACCCGGCTGTGGTATTCTTTCTTCCTTCCGTTGGCGGGATTGATAACCTACGTACGTTGGAAGTATAAATGGATTCTTAGTTTCAGTTGCATCCTTTCGTTCGTCTTTATCTGTATCAATATCTTCAAACCGGAGATTCACAATAAAACATTGATGCCTGCTTTGCAAAGTCCGTGGTTTGCTCCTCATGTCATTGTGTATATGTTTGCTTACGCTATGTTGGGAGCGGCGACGGTGATGGCTGTTTATCTGCTTTGGTTCAAGAAGAAAAAGATTGAACGGAAAGAAATGGATTTGTGCGATAACCTCACTTATGTAGGTCTGGCATTTATGACATTAGGTATGCTTACAGGAGCTATCTGGGCGAAAGAAGCTTGGGGACACTACTGGCTTGGGACCCGAAAGAAACATGGGCGGCAGCGACTTGGTTTGCTTATCTGGCATATATTCATTTCAGATTGGGAAAGCCATTAAAGGCACGTCCGGCATTGGTTATTTTATTGGTCTCTTTTGTCTTATTACAAATGTGTTGGTATGGAATCAATTATCTTCCGTCCGCACAAGGAGTCAGTGTACATACGTATAATTTAAATTGAAATATCAAATCATTTAAACTGCACTATCAATGAAAACATTTTATTGGTCATTCTTGCTTATGCTATTGCCAAGCATGGCATACACACAAAACACGGAGAAAGAGAATGAATTTACGATGTCTATGCAAATCAGACCTCGTGCAGAGTATCGGAACGGTGCCTTGACTCCACGGGATGAAGGGGTGGCTCCTACGTCCTTCATCAATAACCGCGCGCGTTTGTCGATGGATTATAAACGTTCGGATCTGGAACTGAAGATGTCGGCACAGCATGTAGGTGTCTGGGGACAGGACCGCAGATTGAAAAGAACGGGCGTTTTATGCTGAATGAGGCTTGGGCAAAGATGAACTTTGGCGAAGGATTCTTTGCCAACTGGGACGTCAGTCGTTGATTTATGATGATGAACGTATTTTGGGAGGATTGGACTGGAATGTAGCGGGTCGTTACCACGATGCGTTGAAGCTGGGGTATGCCAACAAAAATAATGAAGTGCATTTGATTCTTGCTTTTAATCAGAATAATGACAATAGAACAAGCGGAGGCACTTACTATGATTCTTCTACGGGACAGCCTTATAAGAATATGCAAACCGTTTGGTATCACTATAAGGCGGACAATGTTCCGTTCGGGGCTTCTTTATTGTTTATGAACTTGGGATTGGAAACGGGCGATAAAGCTACGGATGATTCTCACACCCGTTACTTACAAACAATGGGAACCTACCTCACTTATAAGAACAGTAACTGGAATCTGGATGGTGCTTTCTACTATCAGATGGGTAAGAATAAAGCAGCAGAGAAAGTTTCAGCTTTGATGGGAAGCATACAGGCTGCCTATACGTTCAATCAGACATGGGGAGCTGTGGCTAGCTTTGATTATCTGAGTGGTGATAAAGGAAATGGTGGTAAGTACAAAGCTTTCGATCCTCTTTATGGAACTCATCATAAATTCTATGGAGCAATGGATTATTTTTATGCTTCTACCTTTGCGAACGGTTATGCGCCGGGATTGATGGATGCCCGTATCGGAGGTCGTTCCGTGCTTCTTCCAAAGTGGATATGGAACTTAATTATCACTACTTTAGTACAGCCGTAAAGGTTCAGGACTTGAAGAAATATTTAGGATCGGAAGTCGATTATCAGATAAACTGGTCGATCATGAAAGATGTGAAACTCTCTGCCGGATATTCTTTTATGCGTGGTACGAAGACGATGGACGCTGTGAAAACCGGCAATCATAAAAGCTGGCAGGACTGGGGGTGGCTATCGTTGAATATCAATCCGAAGATATTGTTTGTGAAGTGGTAAATTCAAGGGAACAGATAGAATTTAAATAAAGAGAGAGTTTTTGAAAGGTTTTGAATTTATAAAATCATCCTTACTACAGTATATCTGAAGTGAGGATGATTTTTTGTTTTAACCACTTCTTGATAGCTACACTCTTATTGTTACGGATATTTTTCTAAATACGTCGTTACAGATACTTCTCCAAAGTTGTTTTATCTAAATCTCGATTCGTTTTCCTTCCATGATGACGAGTCCTTCTTTCATCATCTTATTGATTTCTTTAGATAGAGCAGGGCGTGACACATTTAAATATTCGGCGAGCTGGGATTGGGTGTGCATGATATCTACTACTAACGAGTCTTTTTTCTTATGTTCGTATAGATAAACAATGAACCTTTCCCGTACGGTTTTGCGTGAAAGAGGTTTCAGGCGGGATACAGTACAGATGTTACAATTACCTGCGATGCAAAGAAAATTATGAAGAACTTGTGGGTCCTGACTAATTACTTTGAAGGTTGAATCTTTGGTTGCCATAAGTATCACACTGTCCTCAAGAGCAGTGAAAGTAGCCGGCAAAGTATTGTTCGAATTAAAAAGATGAGGAGTGGCGAAGGTACGTGGAGCGATAATGTATTCAATCATCACCTCATTACCTAATCCGTCAATAATATCTGTACGTAGTTTTCCTTCCAAAAGTACAAATAACTTGTTGCAGGGTGTTCCTTGTGTAACGACTATCTCTTTTTTATTAGCCGCATAGATTACAAAATCCAGCTTTTCCAATAAGGATTCTTTGATGTTTAAAGGTAAAGCTGAATAAGGGGATTTGAAACAGCTTTTCTTTATGTGAGTCGGTCAGTTGTATTTTTTTCATTGTATCATGTTGTCTGTATCACGGGCAAAGATATAAATTATATATTAGTGAAAGAAACTTTCAGAACTATTTGTAGAATAACTATATACAAGAAGTTGTTAAAACGAATGTAAATATAGAATCTGTAATTATGGTATCTTTCTCTGTAATTTATCTACATGCAGGATACCTTTATTTGTTCTATTTTTGCAACATGAATCATTGATAAAAAAGAATTCTGAAAATAAAAAGTAATAAAAAGAAGTTATGGCTAAAAAGTTTTGATAATTTCGTCCAGTCCACGTAAAGGTGGTAATTCGGATTTGCTTTGTGATGAATTTATGAAAGGTGCTATCGAGGCGGGCAATGAAGTAGAGAAGATTTTTCTGAAAGACAAAACGGTTCATCCTTGTACGGGATGTAGTGTTTGCAGTATGTACGGTAAACCCTGTCCACAGAAGGATGATGCAGCGGAAATCGTGGAGAAGATGATTGCTGCCGATGTAATTGTAATGGCAACTCCTGTTTATTTCTATACCATGTCCGGGCAGATGAAGATTATGATTGACCGTTGTTGCGCACGTTATACGGAAATAACTAATAAGGAATTTTATTTCATTATTGCGGCAGCAGAAAACGATAAAGCAATGATGGAGCGTACTATCGACGGCTTCCGTGGCTTCCTCGATTGCTTGGAAGGACCACAGGAAAAAGGGACGGTCTATGGAATCGGTGCATGGAAAGTAGGAGAGATTAAAGATACTCCCTACATGCAGGAAGCATATAATATGGGAAAGATGGTGTAACTGTTTGTTTTCCATATTAAAGATATTCATAAAGAATATGATAAATGGATTTGTTCGAATATTTGAGATATCGTTTCGAACTTAACTTTTAAAACCTGACGGGAAATCTGGAAAAGACGGTTATGTTTTCCAGATTTTCCCCTTTTTACGATTACTTAATTGACTGGATTGCTTGTTCTGCCACAGAATTATTATAATTTTGTGGCAGAACTTTTTATTTTGTATAATTCGTTTGATAACTAACTAAGTATCATGGGCTATAAAATAACGACTCTTGTGGAGAATTGTGTCTATGGACGTAAATTGCAGGCAGAACATGGTCTTTCTCTATATATCGAGACTCAAGAACATAGATTACTTTTCGATACGGGAGCATCCGACTTGTTTATCCGTAACGCCCGCTTGTTGCATATTGACTTGCAAAAAGTAGATTATTTGATATTATCTCATGGTCACAGCGATCATACGGGCGGACTACGTTATTTTTTGAAATTGAATACGCAGGCAACCGTTGTCTGTAAGAGTGAGATCTTTTCTCCTAAATTCAAGGATGAACGTGAGAACGGGATGATGCATACACAAAACCTCGATCGTTCCCGTTTCCGCTTTATTACAGAGCGGACCGAACTGCTTCCCGGAGTTTTCCTTTTTCCGTCTATTGATATTATAAATCAGGAAGATACCCATTTTGAACGTTTTTGGGTTCAGCAAGAAGATGGATGCAAAATGCCGGATACTTTTCAGGATGAATTGGCGATGGTATTGGTGGAACCGGAAGGATTTTCCGTATTAAGTGCCTGTTCTCATCGGGGAATAACCAATATTTTGCGTATGGTTCAGGCTGCCTTTCCCGAATCTCCTTGTAAGTTACTTCTAGGAGGTTTTCATATCCATAATGCGGAAAAACAAAAATATCAGGTCATTGCAGATTATTTACAGGAATATCTTCCCCGACAGATTGGCGTTTGTCATTGTACGGGAGTGGATAAATATGCCTTCTTTTATAAAGATTTTGGTGACAGCACATTTTATAATTACACGGGAAAACTAATTCAAACCGATTGATTTATCGGAATAAATTTATAATAATTTGATATGAAGAAACTAATAACTTCTTTAGCGCTGGTATTATCAGCATTATCCAGCTATGCAATTACTCCTTTGTGGATGCGTGATGCACGTATTTCACCGGATGGATCAGAAATTGTTTTTTGTTACAAGGGTGACATTTATAAAGTCCCTGCACAAGGAGGAACAGCTGTTCAACTCACCACACAAACCTCTTATGAAGCCAATCCGGTTTGGTCGCCCGATGCAAGCAAATTGCGTTTGCCAGTGACCGGAATGGAAATTTTGATTTGTTCATTATGCCTGCTGACGGAGGTGCCGCTCGGCGACTGACCTATCATTCTGCATCTGAAATACCGTCGGCTTTACTCCGGATGGAAAGTATATCTTTTTCTCTGCCTCTATACAGGATCCGGCAAGCAGTGCCCTGTTTCCTACAGGAGCAATGACGGAATTATATAAAGTTCCTGTTGCTGGCGGACGTACCGAGCAAGTGCTGGGCACTCCTGCAGAACTGGTCTGTTTTGATAAAACAGGGAAGAACTTTCTTTATCAGGATCGTAAAGGTTTTGAGGATGAATGGAGAAAGCATCATACTTCTTCCATTACGAGAGATATCTGGTTATATAATATCCAAACGGGAAAACATACGAACCTGACAAACCGGGGAGGAGAGGACCGTAATCCTGTGTATGCACCTGATGGTAATGCTGTCTATTTTTAAGTGAGCGTGATGGAGGTTCCTTCAATGTGTATACTTCTCTTTGAATACTCCACAGGAAGTGAAAGCTGTGACTACTTCCAAAACTCACCCGGTACGTTTTTTGTCTGTCAGCGATAAAGGTACCTTATGCTATACCTATGATGGTGAGTTATACACACAGAAGTCTGGTGCACGTCCGGAAAAAGTAAAAGTAGAACTTGTCCGTGATGATGAGCAGCAGCTTGCTACACTTAAATTCTCACAGGGAGCAACTTCCGCTTCTGTATCTCCGGACGGTAAACAAGTTGCTTTTATTGTACGTGGTGATGTGTTTGTGACCTCAACTGATTATGCTACCACCAAGCAAATCACAAATACTCCGGCAAAAGAAGCTGCCGTTTCTTTTGCTCCGGACAATCGGACACTGGTTTATGCCAGTGAACGAACCGGTAACTGGCAACTTTATACCGCTAAAATAAGTCGTAAGGAAGACCCGAATTTCCCTAATGCTACTCTTATTGAAGAGGAAGTATTATTACCGTCCAAAACGGTAGAACGTGCTTATCCGCAATATTCACCGGACGGTAAAGAATTGGCTTTTATCGAAGACCGTAATCGTTTGATGGTACTCAATTTGAAAACAAAAAAGGTACGTCAGGTAACGGATGGTTCTACATGGTATAACACCGGAGGTGGATTCGATTACGAATGGTCGCCTGATGGTAAATGGTTCACTCTCGAATTTATAGGCAACCGCACGATCCTTATTCGGATGTAGGCATTGTCAGCGCACAGGGAGGGGCAACTACTAATCTGACAAATAGTGGATATATCAGTGGTGCTCCGCGTTGGGTACTCGATGGGAATGCTATTCTTTTCCAAACCGAACGCTATGGTATGCGTGCGCATGCTTCCTGGGGATCGCAGCAAGATGTGATGTTGGTGTTTCTCAATCAGGATGCTTATGATCGTTACCGTTTGAGTAAGGAAGATTTCGAATTACTCAAAGAATTTGAAAAGGAACAGAAGAAGGCAAAGGAGAAAGACGATGATAAGACGAAAGACGGAAAGAAGTCTAAGGCGGAAAAAGCAGACAAAGGAAATGCTGACAAGGGAAAGAGTAAAGTAGATAGCAGCAAAGATAGCGATCAGGAAGAGTCCGCCGAGGATAAGGCAGACCAAAAAGAGATACTTGTCGAGCTGAACGGCATTGAAGACCGTATCGTACGTCTGACTCCCAATTCATCCGACTTGGGTAGTGCCATACTTTCAAAAGACGGGGAAGATCTTTACTATTTCTCTGCGTTCGAAGATGGATATGACCTTTGGAAAATGAATCTCCGTGAAAAAGATACGAAGCGTCTGCACAAACTCAATACCGGTTGGGCATCGTTGATGTTGGACAAAAAAGGAGATATCTTTTTGTTGGGAAGCCGGATTATGCAAAAGATGGATGCCAAGTCGGATGCGTTGAAGTCCATCAGCTATCAGGCTGAAATGAAAATGGATTTGGCTGCCGAACGTGAAACGATGTTTGACCATGTGTACAAACAGCATCAAAAACGCTTCTACAATGTCAATATGCACGGGGTTGACTGGGATGCTATGACTAATGCTTATCGTAAGTTCCTGCCTCATATTGATAACAATTATGACTTTGCAGAATTATTGAGTGAGTGGTTGGGTGAGCTGAATGTTTCACATACCGGAGGACGTTATTCTCCCAAAGGAAAAGGAGATGTCACTTCTAATCTCGGACTCTTGTTCGACTGGAATTATCAGGGAAAAGGAATGCAGATTGCTGAAATAATAGAAAAAGGTCCGTTCGATCATTCACGTACCAAAGTAAAGGCTGGTTGCATCATTGAAAAGATTAATGGAGAAGAGATAACTCTCGATAATGACATAACCTGCTTGCTGAATAATAAGCAGGGAAGAAAACATTGATTTCAATCTACAATCCACAAGTAAAGAGCGTTGGGAAGAAGTGGTGATGCCGGTCACCAACGGGCAACTGAATGGATTGTTATACAAACGTTGGGTAAAACAACGTGCGGCAGATGTTGAAAAATGGTCGAAAGGACGTTTTGGGATATGTTCATATTCAGTCGATGGGAGATGACAGCTTCCGTACTGTATACTCGGACATTCTTGGAAAATATAACAACTGCGAAGGCATTGTGATTGATACCCGTTTCAACGGTGGTGGCCGTCTGCATGAAGATATTGAAATACTGTTCAGTGGTCAGAAGTATTTTACACAAGTGGTACGCGGACGTGAAGCCTGTGATATGCCGAGTCGTCGTTGGAACAAACCTTCCATTATGCTGCAATGTGAAGCTAACTGCTCGAATGCACACGGAACTCCGTGGGTATATAAACATCAAAAGATTGGCAAACTTGTCGGTATGCCTGTTCCAGGTACTATGACAAGTGTGTCTTGGGAAACTTTACAAGATCCTTCACTGGTTTTTGGTATTCCTATCGTCGGTTATCGTTTGCCTGACGGCAGTTATTTGGAAAATACCCAATTGGAACCGGATGTAAAGGTTGCCAATAATCCGGAAACAGTAGTCAAAGGAGAGGATACCCAACTAAAGATGGCTGTGGATGAACTTCTGAAAGAGATAGATAGTCAGAAGAAGTAAATACGAGTATAATTATATCTAAAATAAAGAGTCGCTTCTTTGAAAGAATCAATCAGATTCTAACAGAGAAGCGACTTTCTTTTATAGTGATTTTCTTATATTGACCTTTTTATATGACTTCTTTTATAAGGCGTTTATTTTAAATAGATATAGGGCTTACTTCCAGACCGGCAGTAATCTATGGAGGTTTTTCTAGTCATTATCTTCTGATTCAGGAAGCTGACGATATACCCCGTTATACAAGCGGCAATGAGTGATCCTTCGCGTACTCCCTGAATACCTTGAGTCAGCAGGAGCGAGAGAATCACGGCTAATGTAACCAAAGTAATATCAAAATAAACTTTGAACTTTCCAAATTCCTTGTTATAATGGCGGGATGCATATTTCACAAATGCTTCTGCGCTCATCATGGCTACTTTTGGTTTCAGTTCAAGCACTACTCCGATAGACTGCACCATGCATCCTGTAAGTAATAAAGCAATCGACATACCATAATTAGCGGGATGCAGTTCGCTTGTCAGCATCATATTGAAATCAATGAATGCCGAAAAGATAAAAGAGAACGGTAGTTGAAGAAGAATTTCAATAATATCCTGTCGGGTTCTATTCTTTCGGATTAACCAGAACTGTCCCAGGATAAGTACCATGTTGATGATAAATGTGCAAGTACCCAACGATAAAGGACTATTCAGGCTTAATACATAATTGATGCTCGATATGGGAGTAGTTCCCAATGCCGAGCGTATAATCAACACGATACCTGCCGCTAAAAAATAGAGTCCGATAACAAACACTAAATACCTCTTAAAAATCTCTTTCATTTCCATGTCTTTTAACCTCTTTCTATTGATTCCTTTTCATGTATTGAAAAGGATATGCAAAGGTCTTGTTTTTACTCTGAAATAGATTATCTAATTCCATACAGTTTTTGTCATATCCGAAACAAATCGTATTTTTACGTCATAAAATAAAGGTGTAAATGGTAAAATCTCGTATATTTGATAATACACAGTTGTTGAAGGAG
>ENA-OQJH01001126-OQJH01001126.1-human-gut-metagenome-genome-assembly--contig:-NODE-1126-length-11987-cov-1.376054_pt1 | contig 11987 bp, 18 predicted proteins | sample MGYA00242597_ERZ504763 | MGnify/ENA primary metagenome ERZ504763 (study PRJEB26092, sample SAMD00036359) | human gut metagenome | host: Homo sapiens | study: EMG produced TPA metagenomics assembly of... | reverse complement strand
TTGACTGGCTACTATTCTTGAAGAGGTATTGATCCAGAGAATGCAAGGCGTAAAGAACGAGAAAGGTGTATGGATTACACCGGCGTTCCCAAAACTGATTTACGTGCTGGATGAAGATAATATTACAGAAGATTCAAAATACTGGCACTTAACGGAGTTAGCTGCACAGTGTACAGCAAAGAGAATGGTTCCGGATTATATTTCCGCAAAGATTATGAAGGAACTGAAAAAAAAGGTGAAGTTTATCCATGTATGGGATGCCGTTCATTCCTTACGGTTGAAGATAACCAGCTCAATGCAGACGGTTCGCATAAGTTTTATGGACGATTTAATCAGGGAGTTGTTACCATCAACCTTGTAGATGTAGCATGTTCTTCAAACGGAGATATGGATGAATTCTGGAAGATTCTGGACGAACGTCTTGAATTATGTCATAGAGCACTTCGCTGCAGACATGAGCGTTTGAAGGGGACAATTTCTGATGTCGCTCCGATCTTGTGGCAGAATGGTGCACTCGCACGATTGAAAAAGGAGAGACAATCGATAAATTATTATATGATGGATATTCAACGATTTCTCTTGGATACGCAGGACTTTATGAGATGTGTATGAGAATGTATGGTAAATCACATACAGATCCGGAAGCAAAACCATTTGCACTCAAAGTTATGCAGCATTTGAATGATAAATGTAATGAATGGAAAGCGGCTGAGCATATTAGTTATTCTATTTACGGAACTCCGATGGAGTCTACAACTTATAAATCTCAAAATGCTTGCAGAAGCGTTTTGGAATTATTCCGGGAGTTACAGATAAGAACTACATCACAAACAGCTATCATGTTCATGTAACAGAAGAGATTGATGCATTCAGCAAACTGGCATTTGAGTCAGAATTCCAGAAATTATCTCCAGGCGGAGCAATCAGCTACATTGAAGTACCAAACATGCAGGATAATATTCCAGCCGTCTTATCTGTGATGAAATTTATTTACGATAACATCATGTATGCAGAGTTAAATACAAAGAGTGATTACTGTGAATGCTGTGGATACGACGGAGAGATTCAGATCAAAGAAGATGAATCAGGAAAGCTGATCTGGGAATGTCCAAACTGTGGAAATACAGATCAAGATCATATGTTTGTTGCAAGACGTACTTGTGGATATATCGGAACACAGTTCTGGAATCAGGGACGTACACAGGAGATCAAGGATCGAGTCCTTCATTTATAAGACACGATGACAGAGGAGATCATATGCACTACGGAGAAATTAAAAAATGCGATATTGCTAACGGACCAGGAGTCAGAGTCAGCTTATTTGTATCAGGCTGTCGAAACCATTGTCCAGGATGCTTTAATAAGGAAACATGGGATTTTTGCTATGGAAAGCCATTTACGGCGGAGACAAAAGATCATATCATGGAATTGTTAAAGCCAGATTATATTGAAGGTTTTTCGCTTCTTGGAGGGGAACCATTTGAACCAGAGAATCAGGAAGAATTGGTCAGATTGTTAAAAGAGATCAAGGAGAATTATCCTAAGAAGAATATCTGGTGCTATACAGGATATACGTATGACAAGGATTTGATCGAGGGTGGTAAAGTATACACACCATTTACGGAAGAGATGTTATCTTATATTGATACACTGGTTGATGGACAGTTTATCGAATCCCAGAAAGATATTACATTAAAATTCCGTGGAAGTGCAAATCAAAGAATTCTAAATTTGAATGATAAATAGACGAAAAAAGATGTAGTTTTTTACACTGCATCTTTTTCTTTGTCATCTGGAAGAGAAGCTCTTGACAGACTGTGCTTTATATTATAGTCTATGTATAACAAAATATCATAGATAAGTTGTAAATTTCGAAAGAGGAAAGAAGGGTTGCACAATGATACTGGAGATTGATTTCAATAGTGACGAGGCAATCTATGTACAGTTGAGAAATCAGATCATTATGGGAATCGCATGTGAAGAATTTGCTGATGGAGAATCACTTCCATCTGTCCGTCAGTTAGCACAGGTGCTTGGAGTGAACATGCACACAGTGAACAAAGCCTATGCGATCTTAAGAGAAGAAGGATACCTGAAACTAGACCGAAGAAAAGGTGCAGTCATAAGTGTTGAAACTTTGGAAAAACAGCAGGAATTAGCAAGCATTCAGGAGAATTTAAGGATGTTAGTTGCAGAAGCTGTCTGTAAAGGAGTTACAGAAGACGAGATGAACCGGTTGATTCATGATATGTACCAGAAATTAGACAGAAAGTAATAACAGGAGGAATTATGAACCGATTACCATTTACAAAATATGCCTCCAAAGCATTGAATGAAGGACGAGAGATTGCTGGATATCTTGGATTTAAAGATGTCAGCAGTATTTTTGTTCTGCTAGGACTTTATGGGGCAGACGGATCTCTTGCAAGTGAAGTGCTCAAGATGCACGGAGTGACAAGAGAATTAATAGAAGAAGCGATCAAAGAGAAGTCAAAGATGCCAAAAGACCGAAGAAGAACGGTAATGGATACTCCGAAGACAGAATACCTGTTAGAAATTGCAGGAGAACTTGCAATGAAATACGGGTGTGAAGCGATCGGATCAGAACATATCTTGATGGCGATGATCAAAGATGGAGATAATGAAGCATTCCGTTTTCTGGAAGATCATAAGATTTCATCCGAAGGAATCTATACAGATATTTTAGTTACTGCAGGAATTGATTTCAGAAGTGCGAAGAATGAATATAATGAAGCAATCTCTGATGGTGGTGATATGGAAGATGGAGCAGGAGAATATATGCTGCTTCAGTATAGTACAGATCTGACAGAGAAAGCAATGCTTGGGAAGCTTGATCCGATGATCGGACGTGAAAGTGAGATGGAACGTCTGATGCAGATCCTTTGCAGAAGGACAAAGAATAATCCATGTCTGATCGGTGATCCAGGGTTGGTAAAACAGCGATCGTTGAAGGCCTTGCACAAAGGATCGCCGAAGGCAATATGCCAAGAATTCTTAAGAATAAGAGGATTTTGTCCTTAGACTTACGAAAGTGATCGCTGGAACGAAATTCCGTGGAGAATTTGAAGAACGAATGAAACGCATCGTAACCGAAGCAACACAGATGATTCTATTATTTTGTTTATTGATGAGATTCATACGATCATTGGAGCTGGAGGTTCTGAGGGAGCTATGGATGCATCTAATATCTTAAAACCAGCATTGGCAAGAGGAGATTTTCAGCTGATCGGTGCGACAACGAGTGAAGAATATACAAAATAATTTTGAAAAAGATGCAGCATTAGTTCGAAGATTCCAACCAGTCAGAGTGAAAGAACCAACCGTAGAAGAAACGATCACGATCTTAAAAGGGATCAAACATCGTTTTGAAGATTATCATAGAATCCTGGTATCAGAAGATGTGGCAGAGTCGATCGCCTCTCTTTCTGATCGATATATCAGTGATCGTTTTCTGCCAGATAAAGCCATCGATCTGTTAGATGAAGCCTGTGCAAGGAAACGAATGGAACAGCTTGGAAGTCATGCAGGTTTAAGAAAGAACGCAAGGAGATCAGGGAGATCATAGAGAAGATCGAAGCAGCGCTTTCTGATGGAGATATTACAGAAGCAAGAGAGCTTAAGAAAGAGAAGAACAAACTTGAGAAATCTCTGGAACGTAAGATGAAGAGAAATCAGAAGAAGCAAAATGAGATCCAGAATTGACAACAGAGGATGCCGCAGAAGTCGTTTCTTTATGGACACAGATTCCAGTAACACAGCTTACAAAGGGAGATATGGAACGATTAAGACATTTAGAGAAAGAACTTCACAAACATGTGATCGGGCAAGATGAAGCAGTCAATGCAGTTGCCAAAGCTGTGAAGAGAAGCAGAGTCGGTCTTAAGAGCCCAAACCGTCCGATCGGATCATTCTTATTTTTAGGGCCAACAGGAGTTGGTAAGACAGAGCTGTCAAAGACATTAGCAAAAGCTTTATTTGGAAGAGAAGAAGATCTGATCCGTGTGGATATGTCTGAATATATGGAGAAGCACAGTGTATCAAAGATCATCGGATCTCCTCCAGGATATGTTGGATTTGGAGAAGGCGGACAGCTGAGTGAACAGATTCGAAGACATCCTTACTCTGTCCTTCTTTTTGATGAGATTGAAAAAGCTCATCCTGATGTATTTAATATCCTGCTTCAGGTATTAGATGACGGACATATTACAGATTCCAATGGAAGAAAAGTCGACTTTAAGAATACTGTTATCATTATGACTTCCAATGCAGGTGCAAACCGTATCATTGCACCAAAACATTTAGGATTTTCTATGGATGATACAGATAAAGCCAAGACTCATGAACGTATGAAAAGGGTGTTATGGAAGAAGTGAAACAGATCTTTCGCCCAGAGTTTTTAAATCGAATTGATGAGACGATCGTATTTGCCGTCCTTACAAAGGAAGAAGTTAAGAAGATCGCAAAATTGTTTATGGATGAATTGAGAGCCCGTTTATTAAGCGAACATCAGATCACATTAAAGATCACATCTGGTGCGATGGATCTGTTAGCAGATAAGGGATATGATGAGAATTATGGGGCAAGACCATTAAGAAGGATCATCCAGAATGAGATTGAAGATGTACTGGCAGATAAGATCTTAGAAGGAACCCTTACGAATGGACAGACGATGACGATTGGTAAAAAAGATAAAAAACTTACTTTTCGGTAAAGGAAAACTAGTAAATAATACTGAAATATATTATAATATACATACGACGACCGAAACAGATATTAGGAGGAAAAGACAATGGCAGTGGTAACTGAATTATTCCGCAGCGAAGACAATGGAACACTTAGCTTTGGTGACTATACATTAGCACAGAAAGCGAAGAAAGGAGATATCCAGTTTGAAGGAGATATCTATAAGATCAAGACTTTCAAGACAATGACAAAACTGGACAAGAACGGACAGCTGATCTTTGAATCAGTTCCAGGTTCAGCAGTACATAACTTTGTTGCAACAACAGATGGGGTTGCATTTGAGATTGAATCTTCATCTGATGTCCAGGTTACTTTAGAAGTAGAAGCCGGACAGGAATATAAAGTTTTTATTGATAATACGAATGTAGGAATGATGAAAGCAAATCTTGGAGGAAAATTAACTCTGAGTGTTGAGTTAAGCGAGGGAACAGCAGCAGCTGTTCGTGTAAAGAAACAGTAGTAACATAAAGGAGCACCAATGGCAAAACAAAAGACAGTTTATTTTGCAGCCAGTGTGGTCATGAGTCTTCCAAGTGGATGGGGCAGTGTCCTGCCTGTAAGCAGTGGAATACTTTACAGAAGAGAAAGTTACAGAAACGAAAAAAGGAGGGGCGAAGTCTTTAAAGACTTCTGCCTCTCCTATGAATATATCCGAGGTAACAGTAGAGAATGAAGAGCGGATTCCAACAGGGATTCATGAACTGGACCGTGTGTTAGGCGGCGGGATCGTCAAAGGTTCCCTATCGTTGGTCGGAGGAGATCCTGGAATCGGGAAATCCACGTTATTATTACAGGTATGCAGGAATCTTGCGAACAGCAAACGTAAGGTTTTGTATATTTCTGGGGAAGAATCTATGCATCAGATCAAGATGAGAGCAGAGAGGATCGGAACATTTGAAGAAGAGATGCTTCTGTATTGTGAGACAGATCTTGATGCGATCACGAATGCGATCTTAAAGACGAAACCAGAATTTGCGGTGATTGATTCGATTCAGACAATGTACAGCGAGGATCTTTCCTCGGCAGCAGGCAGTGTGTCTCAGGTAAGAGAAGTGACTGCAGCGATGATGAGAGTTGCGAAAGAGAATAATATCGCAGTTTTTATCGTAGGACATGTGACCAAAGAAGGAGTGGTTGCAGGACCAAGAACACTTGAGCATATGTAGATACGGTCCTTTATTTTGAAGGGGAAAGAGAAGCGGCATACAGAATCTTAAGAGGTGTCAAAAACCGTTTTGGATCCACGAACGAGATCGGTGTGTTTGAGATGTGTAACAATGGACTTGTAGAAGTGGAGAATCCGTCAAAGACGATGCTTAATGGAAGACCTCTTGATGCGTCAGGATCCGTTGTTGTATGTTCCATGGAAGGGACCAGACCGATCCTGATCGAGATTCAGGCATTGGTATCACCAACAAGCTTTCAGATGCCGAGAAGAACAGCAGTTGGAATTGATTATAACAGGGTGAATCTTTTGATGGCAGTGCTTGAGAAGAGAGTTGGACTGCAGCTTGGCGGCTGTGATGCGTATGTGAATCTGGCTGGAGGTATGAAACTTGGCGAACCAGCGATCGATCTTGGTATTATTATGGCAATCGCATCGAGTTATAAGAACCGGCCGATCTTAGAAGATACGATCATTTTTGGAGAAGTTGGTCTGGTAGGGGAAGTAAGAGCTGTATCAGGCGGTGAAGCAAGGATCAAAGAAGCACAGAAACTAGGATTTAAACGATGCATTCTGCCTCAGGCGAATGTAGATCAGATCAAGGTCCAGACAGATATGAGACTTGTAGGAGTTTCAAATGTCATGGAGGCATTAGATCTTATATAGAAGGATTATCTGTATTTCACAATGATACAGAAATTATATGATTGCAAGTGTATAGAAGATACATTATAATCAGAATAGAAAAAACTATATGGAGGAAGACATGGAAGAAACGATTTCTAAGAATTTTATCGAACAGATCATAGAAAAAGATATAGAAGAAGGGCATTGCAAGAAGGTAGTTACAAGATTTCCACCAGAACCAAACGGATATCTTCATATCGGACACGCAAAATCTATCTTATTAAACTATGGACTGGCTCAGGAATATGGCGGAGATTTCCATTTCCGTTTTGATGATACAAACCCAACAAAAGAGAAGGAAGAATATGTAAATTCTATTAAAGAGGACGTAGAATGGTTAGGAGCAGATTATCACGAACATATCTATTATGCTTCTAACTACTTTGACAAGATGTATGAATGTGCAGAATTCCTGATCAAGAAGGGAAAAGCATATGTCTGTGATCTGAATGCTGAACAGATCAGAGAATACCGAGGAACTTAACAGAACCTGGAAAGAACAGTCCATATCGTGACCGTACACCGGAAGAGAACTTACAGTTATTCCGCGAGATGAAGGAAGGAAAATACCCAGATGGAAGCAAAGTTCTTCGTGCCAAGATCGATATGACATCTGGAAATATCAACATGAGGGATCCAATTCTTTATCGTATCGCAAGAATGGAACATCATAATACAGGAAACAAATGGTGTATCTATCCAATGTATGACTTTGCACATCCATTAGAGGATGCATTTGAAGGGGTGACACATTCTATCTGTACACTGGAATTCGAGGACCACAGACCATTATATGACTGGGTTGTGAATGAATGTGAATTTGAGAATCCGCCAAAACAGATTGAGTTTGCGAAGTTATATCTGACAAATGTTGTCACAGGAAAACGTTATATTAAGAAATTAGTTGAAGATGGAATCGTAGATGGGTGGGATGATCCACGTCTGGTATCATTATCAGCACTTAGAAGAAGAGGATATACACCAGAATCCATCAAGAAGTTTATGGAACTTGTCGGAGTTGCAAAGAGTCACAGCTCTGTAGATTCAGCGATGCTTGAATACTGCATCCGTGATGATCTGAAATTAAAACGTCCACGTATGGCAGCGATCTTAGATCCGATCAAGTTGGTGATCACAAACTATCCAGAAGGAGAAGGGGAACTCGTTGACGTTCCAAATAATCAGGAAAACGAAGAGATGGGAACAAGACAGGTACCATTTCAAGAGAATTATATATCGAACGAGAAGATTTCAAGATTGAAAAGCCTAAGAAATACCGTCGTTTATATGTAGGTAATGAAGTACGTCTGATGAATGCATATTTTGTGACATGTACAGGGTACGATGTAGATGAGGACGGCAATGTAACCTGTGTATATGCGACATATGATCCAGAATCCAGAGGAGGAAACAGTCCAGATGGAAGAAAGGTTCGCGGAACGATCCATTGGGTATCTGTACCAACTGCGAAAAAAGCAGAAATTCGTCTGTATGAAAACATTGTAGATGAAGAAAAAGGTGTATATAATGAAGATGGAAGTATCAATGTGAATCCAAATTCACTGACTGTGATCAAGGAAGCATATGTAGAGCCTGAGTTAGAGAAATATGATAAGGAAGACAGTTTCCAGTTTATGAGAACAGGATATTTCTGTTTAGATTCCAAAGATTCTACAAAAGAACACATGGTATTTAATAGAATTGTAAGCTTAAAGAGTTCTTACAAACCAAATTAATCAAATTTGCCGTAACAGGCAAGATGTGATGAGAGAGAAGAGAGGAAAATTGATGAAGGTAATCGTGGTATCTCATGGAAGTTATGCAAGAGGACTTGTGGATACAGCACAGATGATCGCAGGGGAACAGGAAGACCTTGAGGCATTTGGGCTTGAACCAGAAGAATCAGTGGATACTTTGAGAGAGAAGATTAGAGAGAGTATTGAACAGACATCAGAAGGAGAAGAAGTTCTTATATTAACAGATCTGTTTTATGGAAGTCCGTTTAATACGGTAATTTCTTTAATGTCAGAATACGATCTCTACCACGTAACTGGAATCAATCTTCCGTTGATGATGGAAGTAGTTATGGGACGTTACGCGGGAAAGAGTGCACAAGAGGTGTGCAAAGATCTTCTTAAGGCAGCGCCAGAGACAGTGAAAGATGTGCGTGAATTATATAAGGAGGTAGAAGAATGAAAAACATTGTATTAGCGAGAGTTGATGACAGGCTCATACATACGGAGATTTTGACATTATGGGTGCCGGAAGTCAGAGCGAACAGGATCATTATTGTAGATGATGTTGTGGCGAAGGATAAATTCCGAAGCAAAGTGATCAAAGAGATGGCGCCCCAAGGCTTATAATTCATGTATATGGGATCGATCGTGCAACGGAGAAATTAAAAGAAGCCCCATCCTTTGATGGAGAGCGGGTGATCGTAATTGCAGAATCCCCACTGGTATTTGAAGAATTGATCAAACGAGGGATCAAGATCAATCAGCTTAATATCGGAGGTATGGGAATTCGTGGGGAACGTAAAGCAGTTGCAAGAAGAGTTGCGTGTGATGCCATGGAGATGGAAGCTATTCATGAACTGATCAAAAACATGTACATGTATATTTCCAGACAGTTCCAACAAGAAGTTCAGAAGAAGCAAAAAATACATCAAAGAATAAGTAAAATACCAAAGAATGCAATCTTAGTTTTATAGAATTTTTATAAAAGGGGGTTGCATTTTTGTCTGGTGTTATACTAAAGAACATAGAGTTAGCACTCGATATGAGTGAGTGCTAACAAAAGATAAAAAGAACAATAATTCTAATATATTTAGGAGGTAATATCATTATGAAGTTAACACCATTAGGAGATAGAGTTGTATTAAAACAGCTGGAAGCAGAAACAACAACTAAGTCAGGAATCGTTCTTACAACAGCAACACAGGAAAAACCACAGGAAGCAGAAGTTGTTGCAGTCGGACCTGGAACAGAAGATGTGAAGATGGAAGTTTCTGTAGGACAGAAAGTTATTTATTCTAAATATGCAGGAACAGAAGTAAAATTAGAAGATGAAGAATATATCATCGTAAAACAGAATGATATTTTAGCAGTTGTAGAATAGTTTTATTATAATACACAATTATTTAATTTCATTAAAAAATTTAGTCGGAGGTAATGAAGATCATGGCAAAAGAGATTAAATACGGAATTGAAGCAAGAAAAGCACTGGAAGCAGGAGTTAACCAGTTAGCAGATACAGTAAGAGTTACAATCGGACCAAAAGGACGCAATGTTGTATTAGACAAATCTTTTGGTGCACCGCTGATCACAAATGACGGTGTAACGATCGCAAAAGAAATTGAATTAGAAGACCCATTTGAGAATATGGGAGCTCAGGTAGTCAAAGAAGTAGCAACTAAGACAAATGATGTTGCCGGAGATGGTACAACAACAGCAACTGTTTTAGCACAGGCAATGATCAACGAAGGAATGAAAAACTTAGCAGCAGGAGCAAACCCAATCATTCTTCGTAAAGGAATGAAGAAAGCGACAGAAGCAGCTGTTGAAGCAATTGCTGAGATGAGTAGCAAAGTTACAGGAAGAGATCAGATCGCGAAAGTAGCAGCAATCTCTGCAGCAGACGAAGAAGTTGGGGAATTAGTAGCAGATGCTATGGAAAAGGTATCTAACGACGGAGTTATCACGATCGAAGAATCTAAAACAATGAAAACAGAATTAGATTTAGTAGAAGGAATGCAGTTTGATCGTGGATATTTATCAGCATATTTCTCAACAGATATGGAAAAATGGTTGACTGATTAGAATGATCCATATATTCTGATCACAGACAAGAAGATTACTAATATTCAGGAAATTCTTCCATTATTAGAGCAGATTGTACAGAGTGGTAAGAAATTACTGATCATTGCTGAAGATATCGAAGTGAAGCATTAACAACATTGATCGTTAACAAATTACGTGGAACATTCTCTGTATGTGCAGTGAAAGCACCTGGATATGGAGACAGAAGAAAAGCAATGCTTGAAGATATCGCTATCTTAACAGGTGGTACAGTGATCTCTGAAGAAGTTGGTCTGGAATTAAAAGACGCAACATTAGATCAGTTAGGACGTGCAAAATCTGTCAAAGTTGAAAAAGAAAACACAGTCATCGTAGACGGTGAAGGAGATAAAGATGCAATTCAGGCACGTCTTGGACAGATCAAAGCACAGATCGAAGAAACAACATCTGAATTCGACAAAGAAAAATTACAGGAAAGATTAGCTAAATTATCTGGTGGAGTTGCAGTAATCCGTGTTGGAGCAGCAACAGAAACAGAGATGAAAGAAAGCAAATTACGTCTGGAAGATGCCTTAGCAGCAACAAAAGCCGCTGTAGAAGAGGGAATCATCTTTGGTGGAGGATCTGCTTATATCCATGCATCTAAGAAAGCAGCTGAGAAAGTAGCAGACTTAGAAGGAGACGAGAAAACAGGAGCAAACATCATCCTCAAAGCATTAGAAGCACCATTATTCCAGATCGCAGTCAATGCAGGTCTTGAAGGAGCTGTGATCGTCAATAAAGTAAAAGAAGCAGAAATCGGAAAAGGATTCGATGCATTACATGGAGAATACGTAGACATGGTAGAAAAAGGAATCATCGATCCAGCCAAAGTAACAAGAAGCGCATTACAGAATGCAACATCCGTAGCTTCTACATTATTAACAACAGAATCAGTTGTTGCGAATATCAAAGAAGAAGCACCAGCAATGCCAGCAGGAGCACCAGCCGGAATGGGAATGATGTAGAGACATTGAGCACTTAGAGAAAGCAAGCCAAAGGCGTAGCTTGAACTTAGTGCGAAAGTCCGTCCCGAACCTTAGCGAATCCGAGCCACAGGCGAAAGATGAGCTTAGTTGAGTGGGCGTCTACAGGGAGCGAAGCGACTCAAAGACTAAATATCAAAAATCCTACAGAAATTCGAATGAATTTCTGCAGGATTTTTTTCTCCATAAAAAACTAAAATCGATACGTCTTCCCTTTCTTCCAAACTACCCAATATTCCACATTCGCACAATCATTCACGATCGGAATCCTCTTCCGATCATTTAAAATCTCATCCGGATAAGAAGCATAATTCGTAGAAAAACAAAACAAAGTCGAAAGATTTTACCAATTATAACCATTCAGATCATGAAATGTAAGTTTGTCATAAGAACAAAGACTATGCCCAAAAGGAATACAAACCGACAAATTAAGATTAAAGCCATTTGAAACAGTTGTAGTCATTGGTGCAGGAACTATGGGATTAATTAACGCCCAGACAGCGAAAGCATACGGATGCCGTGTGATCGTATCAGAGATGATCCCTAAGA
>ENA-OQJH01001125-OQJH01001125.1-human-gut-metagenome-genome-assembly--contig:-NODE-1125-length-11990-cov-1.768103_pt1 | contig 11990 bp, 13 predicted proteins | sample MGYA00242597_ERZ504763 | MGnify/ENA primary metagenome ERZ504763 (study PRJEB26092, sample SAMD00036359) | human gut metagenome | host: Homo sapiens | study: EMG produced TPA metagenomics assembly of... | reverse complement strand
GGCCAAGTCCAATAAAGGCATAATGCAAATCTTTCAAAAAAGTAACAAACATCTCTAAATTCTTTCACAATGTTATATATTGAAGATAAAAAGAATCAATCTATTCGTCAATGTCGAAAATCACCTCATTGCCGGTTCTTAAGTCACTAAAATTTAACACAGTTGTAATATGAAAAAGACGTTAGAAACTTTGCACGTTTCATAGAAAAAAATAACTTTGCTAAACTATTATTATCGAGAGAGAACAAAATGATAAATGATTCACAAAAATTATTAATTAATTAACAAAGCAACAAAATGAGAAATTTGAACTTTCTGAAGTTATTCTACGGGCTTATGCTTGTAATGGTTAGCACAGCTTTCGTAAGTTGCGTTGACGACAATGATGATACCGAGCTCCATACCTCGAAGTTTCGCCTACAACCTTGATTTTCGGCTTAGACGGTCAACCAGCCAACGGAAGCCAAGCTTCTTTTGACATTTCAACCAACCGTAGTTGGAAAGCTACAGTAAAGGATGACAAATCATGGGTTACTCTATCAAAATATGAAGGTGAAGGTTCTGCTACTATTCAGGTTAGCATTCCGGAAAACGTTAATGATGAAGCCAGCGTTGTTATTGAGATTTCAAATAAAGTGGGTGTGTTGATGTCAGAGACTGTTAAGATTAGCAGTGGAAGCGTAGAGCCATCTGTAGTAATCTACAACGACAATGTTGGTACAATTGAGCTTGATAAAACGAATTGGCCTTTTGTTGATAAATACGAAGGATGGAATAAAACAGGGTCGGTTCAGAATCCGTTACTTATACAGGCGTAAATGCTTCAGTCCGTAATAGTGGATTAGCAAATACAGATGCTTATGCAGGTGCATCAGGACCTAACGTTGTATTTTTCGGCAAAACTCCTACAAACTTCAATGTTAATACGATCACGCTTACTTCCGAACAAAAGAATCTGCAATTGACATTTGGAGCCAGCCGTTCTGTGAACAATAACGGAACATACGACAACACCTTCGATGTTTCCAAATTTGAAGTTGCATTAAGTGCTGATGGTACGGCTTGGGTACCAATTACATATACTAAGAATAATGCGATGCCGATTATCCTTATTGGGTTTTTGCAACAGCAAACTTCACATTAAAACAAGTTCCAGAAAACCTATATATCAGATTCACAGCTTTAGATGCTTCAGCTATTCGTTTAGATGATATCACTTTGGCAACAGGTGCTGGTGGTACTGAAATTGATTTTGGAACAGCAGGAGAACCTAAAGTAACAACCACAGATGCAAAAGCCATCACAGCTACTACTGCAACATTAGGTGGTTCAGTTGCTAATATTGAAATTTCTGAAGCCACCGAAGTTGGTGTACAGTATATTGAATTCAGTACTGGAACTGTAACAGATATTGATTGGACAAAAGCAACTAAAACAGCCGCATCGGTAAAAGAAAATCCTTGGACAGTAGCTGTTACTAATCTGACTAAAGACAATCAATATGCATTCCGTGCTTATGCAACAACTGCATCTAGTACTATTTACGGTGAGCCTAAAACATTTGTTGCTACCGAGTCTACTGCAACTCCTATTTCTATAGCAGACTTAGTAACAAAAATGACAAGTACTTCCACAGCTGTAGATGAAAACTATGTAATTCAAGGTATTATTTGTGGTGATCCTGCAGGCAAGAACTACTCTTATGGTACTCTTTATCTGATGACCAAAGGAGCTACCACAGCGGGTAATGCACTTTCTTTATATAACAACCAAATAGATGTAACTCAGTATGCATTAGGTCAAGAGATTAAAGTAACATTACAAAAAGATGTAGCCAAAATATATAACGTTATGATGTACCTCAAGTTGAAGGATTCAGTGCAGATAATATTGAGGTTATTTCTGCAAACAATGCCGTAACACCTGTAAAAGTCACTTTATCTCAACTAGCAGCATTTGTATGTATGCCTGTTACAGTTGAAAATGTCAATATTGCAACAGGAGGAGTGTGGAAAGATGCTGGTGCTGGCAAAATCATACATTCAATGTTGCAGGGACATCATTCACTGTCAATATAAACAAGAACGCAACTCCGTTCGATAATCAGCCATATGCAGCAACAACAGCATCAATGACGGGTATTGCTTCCATCTACCAAAGTGCAGGACAATTGGCACCTCGTAATCTTGAAGACGTGAGCGGATTCGCTTCCAATAAACCAATGATTGTATCGGTTGATCCATCTTCTGTTAGTTTTTCTTCTATAGGTGGAAGTCAAACAATTGAAGTAACGACTGTTAATCAAGGCAGTAATACACTTGCAATAAGCCAATTAAGCGGTATTTTATCTGCAAAACTCGAAAATGGGAAAGTAATAGTTACATCAAATGCTAACGAAAGCAGTGATGATGTTAAGCAAGACCTCACCATCAGCATTACTAATGGCAATAGTGTTACTGTGCTATAAAAGTTTCAGCAAAAGGAGGAAGTGATACAAAAGGAACTTATACTTCCATGACACCCTTCTTATTCGCTCAAGGTTCTGATAAAACAAATGCCTACTCTCAAGATTTATCTATTAATGAAACTACTATTGAAGGACTGAATGGGTACCAGCAAAAAAAGTGGAACATTTACAACAGGAGCTTTAGGAATCAGTGGCAACAAAAAATTGTCTTTCTATGCTAGCGCATGGAATAAAGAGACAATGACTGTTATATAAAAGTTAATGGAGGTGGTAGTGTGTCAGGTGATGATAATATTACAGCAGAGCCAAATACTGGTGTAGCAGGAACTGGAACATTCATTGTAACCTTTACTGATTCAGACTATTACACTTTTAACCTTACAGACTTAACACCTGAGTCAACAATCACAATTGCAACTGATGCTAATTTTGATGGGAATGGAGCCAAAGCTCGAGGTGTAATGTGTGGATTCCAATTATATTAAAATCTGATAGAAATTAGTAAACTCTTGGCAGGTAATACTTGCCAAGAGTTACTTGTCTCTAAATATATATCTTAAAATGATATCATTTACCAAATACTATACATCATTATTGCTATCAGTGCTCATTTTATTAATGACAGCATGTAGCAACGATGACTCCAACGGTGGAGGCTCGTCACAAACAGGTGATGCCTACTGGAAAATTTCCTCCACTGTAAAATCAGCATCCGGATCGTCTGCCATAATCATCACAGGTACTCCTGGGACAATATGGAATGCAGAAATCACTGAGGGCACAACATGGTGTTCTTTCAGTAGCAATGATCTGACCTTATCCTCTAAATCCGGAGAAATAAAAGACGGACTCAATGTTTTATACGTGTATTATAATAGCAATACAGGTAAAGAACAACGTGTAGCTAAAATTTCACTCCAGTTTGCAGACCAAGAGGCGAAAGTCTTTGATTTAGTACAATTATCTGAATCACAGCAGAACCTACCTGCTTTTAACCTGTGGGCTGAAGTACCTGATTTCAAGGAAAATGCTAATTATCAGTATGTAACTCATTATGCTCTTTTAAATAACAAGACAATACGTAATTATTCCATTTGTTTTGATAAGACTAAGAAAGCAGCTTTGTGGGTAGCTTATCCAATACATAACGCATACCTCAAAGGTTCAGGAGAACGTACAGACCGTTGGGCCTTCGATCCTATCATTCCTCAAAGTTATCAGGCTGATTGTACATTAAGATCTTATGGAGGATCTTATGACCGTGGTCACCAGCTTCCATCAGCCGATCGCTTAGGAACAGACGAAATGAATGCTCAAACCTTCTATATGTCCAATATGACCCCACAGCTTAATCGTTTGAATCAGGAATATGTGGGCTAAACTTGAAACAAAAGTTCGGGCAAATAACTGTTCTGATACCTTGTATGTAGTTACCGGCGCATATTTTGGGGCAGGTGCAACCACCACTACAGATGGAGCAAGGAATACAGTTCCGGTTCCTACAAACTATTTTAAAGTACTTCTGCGTACGAAGAGTGGAAAAACAGGAAAGAACATCAAAGATTGTTCAGACAGTGAACTGATATCAATCGGATTTTGGGTAGATCACAAATCATATGGAAACATTGAACCTCCTAAGTCTATCTGTACTTCTGTAGCAGACATCGAAAAGATGACAGGATTTACCTTCTTTCCACAAGTATCCAACAGTGTAAAACAACAAAATAATCCCACTCAATGGGGGATTAACTAATAAGCTAGCTTATGAAAAACTGTTATTAGTAACCGCGCTCTTTGCGCTGCTGATATCGTTCAGCTTTGCGCAGAAACCGTATAAGGTTGTATTTTACAATCTTGAGAACTTCTTCGATACAATCAATGATCCGGAAGTTCACGATGATGAATTTACTCCCGAGGTCCTAAGAAGTGGAACTCAGCCAAGTACAATAAGAAGTTGGCTAACACAGAACGTGTATTCTTCGATATTGCAGCTATCAACAAGGATTATCCGGTAATTATCGGTGTATCGGAAGTAGAAAACCGCAGTGTACTGGAAGATATTATCGCAACCCGCAAACTGGCTCCGGCAAACTATCGGATTTCACATTTCGACTCTCCTGAAGCCCGCGGTGTAGACGTTGCTTTTCTGTATCGTCCCGATGTGTTTAAAATAGAAGGAGAAAAAGCTGTAAGAACAGTCATCCCTTCACTTCCGGACTTCAAGACCCGTGATATCCTGACGCTTTGGGGAACGATTGAAAACGAACCCTTCTTCTTTATGGTAGCACACTGGCCTTCACGCCTGGGAGGAAAAGAAGCTTCAGAATTAAACGTATCGCTGTAGGCGAACAGATGCGCAGCATTGCAGACTCTGTAATGAAGGCCAATCCTAACACGAAAGTGGTTATGATGGGAGACTTCAATGATGATCCGACCGACAAAAGTATAGCACAAGGGTTAGGAGCCAAATTCAAACTGAAAGATTTGAAGGAAGGCGACTTCTTCGCTCCTTATGCCGATATGCTCAAAGCAGGATACGGAACACTAGCCTACGGAGATGCCTGGAATATCTTTGATAATATTGTAGTATCCGAGAATTTAGCAAAAGGATCGACAGGAAAGCTGAAATTGCAGCAAGCTCCCGGATCTAAATTCTATGGAAATATCTTCAAGCAACTTACATGGTGCAGAAAGAAGGACAATACAAAGGATATCCATTGCGCACATACGTAGGTAATAACTTCCAGGGAGGTTACAGTGACCACTTCCCCGTATATATCTATATAGGTAAATAAAAAAATAAGTTTATATGAAAATCAAAACAATCCTATTCATGGTATTATCTTTGATGTCATTCACTGTTTTTGCACAAAACAATGGTGGAGTCAAAGGTAAAGTCGTTTCCCGTACGACACGTGCGGCCATAGACGGCGTAAAAGTGACATTAACCCCGGGAGATGTAACAACCAAGACTGATGCGTCGGGTAACTTCGTTATCGAAAACCTGGCAAAAGGAGAATACACTCTGTCTTTCGAAGCTGCAGAGTTCGAACCTTTAACTCTGGCTGTCCGTGTGGATAAGTTGATCAGAGATATCAATAACGTCATTTTGATCCCTGAAAACGTTGCTCCTACGATGGACGATGCTATCTTTGCCGAATTTGACACAGAAACGCTGGAGGATGCACAATCACTTCCCTCGTCTCTGTCCGCATCAAAAGACGTATTCAATAACATCGCTTCCTACAAATTCAGTGAAATGCGTTTCAATGTACGTGGTTATGATTCTCAATACTCCGACGTTTATATGAACGGTATTCAACTGAATGACGCAATGACAGGATATACTCCCTGGTCTTTGTGGAGCGGCTTGAATGATGCGACTCGTAATCAGGAAGTCACATCTGCACTGAACATGGGGGATATGGGCATCAGCGGTATCGCAGGTACAACAAATATCAATACCCGTCCTTCACAGATGCGCAAAGGCCTTCGCGCCAGCGTAGTTAACGGTAACTCCATGTACCGCTTCCGTGGTATGCTGACCTATGCATCCGGATTACAGGATAACGGCTGGTCTTATGCCTTCTCCGTATCAACCCGCCAAGGAGGAAACTCTTATGTAAACGGTGTGTACTACAATGCCTTCGGATATTTTGCCGCTGTAGAAAAGCAATTCAATTCACAACACCGCTTGGCATTAAGCATCCTGGGTGCTCCCACAGAACGTGGTGCACAACAAGCTTCTACTCAGGAAGTCTACGACTTAGTAGGCAACAACTACTACAATCCAAACGTGGGGTTGCTGAATGGAAAGCGTGTCAACGCACGTGTGCGCAGCTATCATGAACCTATTACGATGTTGAATTATACATTCGACATCAATGACCGTTCACAATTAAAACGTTGCAACCTCTGTACGTTTCGGACAGAACGGTTACTCTGCGCTGACTTGGTACGGTGGTCCCGACCCACGTCCCGACTATTACCGTTATTTACCGAGTTTCTATAACAACACTTACGTCGGAGCACAACTGTATGAAGCATGGATAGGAAATACTAATAACATCCGCCACATCAACTGGGACAACTTGTATCATATCAACCAAAGCCAGGAAGAGAACCCGACCTATGGAGCCGGTCATCGTGCCATCAACATGATTGAAGAACGCCATGCCGATCAGATAGACTGGAATCTCTACACACAATTCTCTCATATCTTCCGTGACAATTCTAAAATTAACGGTGGATTGAACTTGCGTCGTAATCGCACAGAATATTATAGCGAAGTGAAAGATTTGCTGGGTGGTGATTACTGGGTAGACGTAGACAAGTTTGCCGAACGTGACATGGGTGGTATGAACCAATCCTTTACCAGAACAACATGGAGTACTATGATAAGTACGGTCATGCCCAAGCTGTCAAGAAGGGTGATAAATACAGCTACGACTACTACGGAAATATTATCAACGCACGCGCCTGGGCACAATATAGCAGAAACTTCGGCAACTTTGGAGTCAATCTGGGTGGAGAACTCGGACATACTACTCTGTGGCGTCATGGTATTTGGAAAAAAGGGTTGTTCCTTGACAATTCTCAAGGAGACTCTAAGAAGCAGAATTACCTGACTTATAAACTGAAAGCCAACTTCAGCTATAAGTTCTCTGCTGCTCATTCTATTGATGCCAACATCATCTATATGCAGGATGCTCCTGCCTTCCAAGCTTCATTTGTTTCTCCCCGTACCCGCAACTCTGCGACTCCGGGTATTTCAAGCGAGAAGGTATTTGGTGTAGACGCCTCTTATAACTTGCGTTGGGGGATGTTAAAGCACGTATCTCCGGATACTATACGAAGTTTATGGATCAGTCCAAAGTTCTCTCTTATTATGATGACGTAGAAGCTACCTTCTCCAACTTTGCAATGAGCGGTATCAACAAACGTCACTTCGGACTTGAAGCAGCAGCTTCTGTACCTATCTATGCAGGACTTTCTCTGAATGCAGCCATCAGCTGGGGACAATTCACTTATGACAATAACCCGGATTATGTACAGATTCAGGATAATAGTGGAGAAATCAAAAACCAGGGTAAAGTATACTGGAAGAACTTCCGTGTAGAAAGCACTCCGCAAACAGCACTGAACGTAGGCTTGTCTTACCGTGGTCCTAAAAACATATTTGCGTCATTAGATATGAACTATTATAATAATATGTACTTATCTATGAGTCCGCTCTATCGTACAGATGCCGTACTGACACCGGGAATGACTGAAGAAGATATCGCAACGTTACGTAATCAGGAGAAATTCAACTCTGCTTGCGTTTTAAATGCAAGTGTTGGTAAGAACTGGTACATTAACCGTGCCTATACTCTTGGTTTCAGCCTGGAGGTAAAGAACCTGCTCAACAACCAGAATATCAAGACCGGCGGTTATGAACAAGTTCGTCTGCTGAAGAACAAGGATGAAAGTTATCAAACTTACCAACCGTTTGATTCGAAATATTTCTATATGTTCGGTACAACCTATTACATGAACATTTATTTCCGTTTCTAAGGACATCATAAGTAAAAAGAACAGTTATGAACAAAATATTTAAATTATTTATGCTTGCGGTAGTAGTGCTCGGTTTCAGTAGCTGCTACAACGAATTTGAAGAGCCTGCTCCAGCCAAAGTCTGGACAAAAGAAGACTTCTCAAATAGCAAACTAATCTCCATCAAGGACTTTAAGCAACTTTTCTATAAAGAATACGGAAACGGTGCAGCCAGTCTGGGAAAAACTCTGGAAATCACAGAAGACTATGTCATCAGCGGGAAAAGTCATCTCAAGCGACCAAGCCGGTAATGTATACAAATCAGTATACATCTATGATGAATCATCCAAATCAGCCATTGAACTGAAATTGATGGTTAGCAACTATGTTTATTTTCATGTAGGGCAGACTCTCTTTGTTAAAACCAAAGGTCTGGCTATCGGTAGCTATCGTTATATGTTAAGTGTAGGTGGAATGCCGACAGCAGAAGACATTTCCAAAGGTTATGCAAACCGTAATCTCGAGAATACCTTATTTGTAGATCAACATGTATTCAAAGGTGAACTCGGCAGTCTGACAGAAGACGACATATTGGTTATCAATGAAAATAATTATAAAACAGAATTGAATGATGATGCATTAGGACGTTTGGTACGTTTCGAAGGACTGACTTACAAAGAAGGCACATACGACGGCGACAAGTATCCTCAATATCTGGAAACAACTTACCCGAACGGTTCAACCACCGCTGTATATGAAAACAAATATTATGCAGAAGAAGGATTGACTCCAACCTATGCTTACAGCTATGGAGGTAATCGCTATTATGGTTCTTCCTGGTTTGCTTATGACAATGCGACATCTACAGGTGGCAACTATATCCTGCGTGTCAGCGGATATTCAAACTTCGCACTTCAGCCTCTGCCTGCAGATGGTGCCAAAGGTAATATCACCGCTATTTATACCAAATATTCTTCTAAAAGTGGAGGATATATTAAATATCAGTTATTGGTTAATAGCATGAACGATATTGATTTCTAAATAACTTCATTAAAAAAGGCATCTGTTTCTCAGATGCTTTTTAGATAATAACTCAGCACACCCTTCTGCAATAGTCAATATCATCTCTTTCCCTTTTTCCGAGGAATACGAATGCTCTCTCCAACAATCAGCATATCTTCTATAGTAGGATTACCATGATTATTAACAGAGGTAGCATGTTCTCCATTATATCCGTTATTGCATCGGGTCAAGTCATAAGCCGGAGCTAACGCCCAGTTCCCCTCTTTATAAATGAAACTAAAGTTTTTGGCATGGTCATCTTTATTATCCGTTAAGACATTGAACACCATACGCCGGAACATTTCATCTACCTGTTTAGGGTCTTGGGTAAGATAACCAACCAAGTGCAGTAAGTCTTATAATCCAATCTGGGTTGCATAATAGATTCATTAAGTAGTGCCCCTGCCGTAGCAATATGATACCTAATACCATTTTCAATATCAAAAACGTTTGGTAGCAAAATACTTTCCATCCATCAATTTAAAGTCCGGTACTGTTATACCACATTTACGAGCGACTTCATTATAACGATACTCCATCGCTCCCATATCTTTCGGATCATATGTATGCCTGAACTTCACCAACCAAGCTCCTTCTGTATCGTGAAGTAAACATTTAGGGCGGCATCCACCTGAGTTGCCACTATTAAAGTAAAGTACCTCTTCATCCTCATACGATTTCTCTGACAGTATGTCCAATGCCATTTGCTGAAGGCAATCTAGTGTCGGAAGAGATTTTTCTTCGCCAATGTATGTCTCCGGTATATAACAAAGAGCTCCCATCCCTGATGTTCCGACTATACTCAACCGTTGCAAGGGAGTTAGCTCGCTATCATTCACCCCTTGTTTTTGAGTAAACGATGAAGTAAATAACGCCCATATCCATCAGGGAGACTGTCTTCAAAAATACCAAAGTTTCCCCAAAAAGGTTGTGGCTTAGCAATAAACAAATCAGGTTTTAAAGGCAAGTCAAGCGGAGAGATAGAAAACCCATTAGCCAACCACTCTCTATCATACTGAAATGCGCATAGCCGATTATCAGGTGTCATACTGAGAGTTCCAACACTTCTACTATGATAGGTTACTATCAGTTTATTTACTGATTTCATTACGCCCCTTCTTTCTGTTTTTATTCTTATTAATCATTTCCAACTCCTCCATTGTACTAAACAGCGGTTCAGATAAAAGTTCCTTGATAGCTTTGGAATAACCCAACGCTTTTGCTAATGCCACATAGGATGCTAATGAAATAGTATGCTTTGTTCGAACTTGGCAATAGTAGGCGTCGGAACTCCGCTAAGTTCGGTAAGAGCTTCTCGGGAAAGTCCTTTCTCAAGCCTGCGTTTCTGCAGATTCTGAGCCAGAATTGCCAGCAACTCTTCGGGTCTCTCTACATCAAAATTATAAAGTAAAGGCATACAATTGTATTCAAATTAATTAAAAATAGCACTATTCAGATACTATTATATCTAAATACAAAGATAGTTTCTTTATTCAAAAAAACAAAATATAAGCCAGTTCTATTGAGTGTATTCGGCAACAAAAAGGATGCCCCCCTTTTCTACAAATAGAAGAACAGAAGCAACACAAGATTTACCCCGATCACCGTCCCGAATCCTCCCAAAATCCAGGGACGTAACTTACTACCTTTCCCTGCAAAAATAAAGCATAAAACATATTCACCAGAATATTACTGATAATAGCCTGCATACTGCAAGCCACAACAACCAGTACAGCTACGCTCCCTGTATTCTGCAAAAGGTTCAAGATAAAAGGAGTAATGTCACTAAGTCCGGATACAAAAGAAAGCAGATTCAATCCGCCTGTACCCGCATAAACCAAAGTATAGTGCGTCAGCACTGTAAACACAACGAAGAGAGTGGCAAAAATCAGAGCAACTTTAAATTCGAGCGGGTTACTGCTGTCCTCATCTTCCGACTCATCGGTCATATCCTTGGAGCGTCGATGACGGGAATGGATAAACCACGCAACAACGGCAGCTACCACAGACATAATCAAAAGATAAGGATAGATAGATGTAAATATCTCCCTGCTAAAGATCAGAATCAATATCATAAAACGCAGAAACATCATGCTGACCGCAAGCAGCATAGCAGCTACATATTCGTTCGCCTCCTGCTCGGAAGCCTTTCTGCTTTTACGGGCCAATACCGAAATTGTGGCAGTACTACTATATAATCCACCGATAATGCCGGAAACCAATACTCCCGATTCATAAACACATAGCGTTTCAGTTAAGTAAGACAAATACGAGATACCGGAGACAACAACCGTCGCCAGCCAAATAGAATAAGGAGTGAGATTAATATCCGGAATCAGGTTCTTGTGCGGTAACATAGGCAATATGATACCACTGATAGCCAAGAACTTTGCCAATGTAATCATCTCATCGTTCTTCATCCGCTGGGCAAACTCCGTAAAGGTATGTTTAAGCTCTGTCAATAAAAGCACCGTCACAATCACCATCACATAAAACCAGGAAGGCTGGGTAGAAACAATAGGAGCCAGACAATAAGTAATCAGTGCAATAATAATGGTCGTTACACCAAAAACATGGAATTGAGACTGCTTGACGTAATAGTTCAAGCCCAGCAATAAACCGAGCACAGCACCACCACCCATAAACAGACGCATATCCGTAGGATCGAGTATATAGAGCAAATAGCCTAGAATACCAATGAAAGTAAATGTACGATCAGTCCCGAAGAGAGTTGTTTCCCCTTCACGCTTCAGACTGATCCGTCGTTGTGACAGTCCGATAAGTAAAGAAAATAAAGTAACCAGAACGAAAGTTATCAGTTCTCTCGGTAGATAATTGTACAACTGTTCCATATACTGCTCTTTTAGTACTAGGAACAAATATACAGCTTATTTGTTAACATTCACCACGTTTTATACGGTTTTTT
>ENA-OQJH01001124-OQJH01001124.1-human-gut-metagenome-genome-assembly--contig:-NODE-1124-length-11994-cov-2.004466_pt1 | contig 11994 bp, 11 predicted proteins | sample MGYA00242597_ERZ504763 | MGnify/ENA primary metagenome ERZ504763 (study PRJEB26092, sample SAMD00036359) | human gut metagenome | host: Homo sapiens | study: EMG produced TPA metagenomics assembly of... | reverse complement strand
TAGTGGGTAACATCATCCGATACGAAAAAGGAAAAACCGTTACCAAATCCGCAAAATGTCCCCTTAATTGACGATCGAGCTTTTTCAAGACCCGAGTTATCCAATGGTTAGCTGAGGAATAGCTTTCCCTATGCAGATGGGAATTATTTCTATAAGCAGAATGATGATTTCAGCAAACCGGTAGATTGTGATATGCTTTCTCTTTTTTCCTGCTCCTAAAAAAGTGGAAAAGACGGGCGGTGTTTCTTTTTTTCTCTCAAAAAGTCTGTCTGAAGTTTGATGATGCGTTTAAAGAGGAAGCTCTTTTATTGAAAAGTCAATTGACTTCATTATTAAGATGCAGCGTTTCCGATAAGGATGAAGAAACAATCATTGAATTGAAGAAAATGGAGGTTCCTATTACCTGTCAATATCCCGATGAATATTACGAAATCGTGATAAAGAATAACCGGTTGACTTTGAAAGCTAGTGATACACATGGCATATTTAATGCTTGTCAAACATTGCTTGCCTTATTAGATAACATGGAACTAACTTCTTCTCCGATACCTAATCTTCATATAACCGATTATCCGGACATGGGGCATCGGGGAATTATGTTGGACGTAGCCCGCAACTTTACAAAGAAAGCGGAGCTGCTGAAACTGATCGATATATTATCATTCTATAAGATGAATGTACTGCATTTACATTTGAGTGACGATGAGGCCTGGCGTGTGGAAATACCCGGATTGGAGGAATTGACAGAAATAGCTTCTCGCAGAGGACATACCACAGATGAACAGACATGTCTTTATCCTGCGTATGCCTGGGGATGGAATGAGACAGATACTACTTCATTGGCCAATGGATATTATTCTCGCAGTGACTTCATGGATATTCTGAAATATGCGAAAGAAAGGCATATCAGAGTTATTCCCGAAATAGACATTCCCGGACATTCCCGGGCAGCGATTAAAGCCATGAATGCCCGTTATCAGAAATACATAGCTACAGACCAACCGAAAGCGGAAGAATATCTTTTGACTGACTTTGCAGATACTTCCCAATATCTGTCGGCACAAAATTTCACAGACAATGTGATTAATGTTGCCATGCCTTCCACTTATCATTTTCTTGAAAAAGTGATTGACGAAATCGTGCAGATGTATCAGGATGCAGGAGTAGAACTGACTGCTTTCCATGTGGGTGGAGATGAAGTACCAGAAGGTATTTGGAAGGTTCTTCTATCTGCCGCACTTTTATGCAAGAGAACGGACTGACTAAGATACGGGATCTGAAGGATTATTTTCTGGAACAAATATTGGAAATGCTGGACAAACGTAACATACAGGCAGTCGGATGGCAGGACATTGTTATGAATCCTGATAATACCGTTAACGAACATTTCAGAAACAGTAAGGTATTAAATTATTGCTGGAACACCATTCCGGAGCAGGGTGGGGATGAAGTACCGTATAAGCTAGCTAATGCGGGCTACCCGATTATACTCTGTAATGTGGGTAACTTCTATTTGGATATGGCCTATTGCTATCATGTGGAGGAACCGGGATTGCGTTGGGGCGGTTATGTGGATGAATATGTGACGTTTGATATGTTGCCTTTTGATATTTATAAGTCTTTACGACGGAATTTGAAAGGTGAACCTGTTGATGTGAAAGCTGCTTCAAACGGAAAACAGCCCTTGACAAAGGAAGGTTCTCAAAATATTAAAGGTCTGTCCGGACAAATATGGTCGGAAACAATCCGTAGTTTTGAACAGGTAGAATATTATCTTTTCCCAAAAGTCTTCGGATTGACAGAACGTGCTTGGAATGTTCAACCATCGTGGCATTATCTCCGGACGGCAAAGTATATATGGATGCCAAACGGAAATATAATGCCGGTATTGTAGATTATGAATTGCCACGTTTAGCAAAGCGGGGAATAAATTTCCGGGTGTCTCCTCCCGGTATTATGACAAGGGATGGATTACTACTGGCTAATACTGCCATTCCCAATGCGGTAATCCGGTACACAACCGATGGAAGTGAGCCTACGGAAAGTTCCATAGAATGGCAAACTCCGGTAGTATGCAATGCTCCACTGATAAAAGCAAAGGCTTTTTATCTAGGAAAAGAGAGTGTAACTACCGTATTGTTTAATTAGATGATATATAAATAAAAAGCTATTTTAATAATGTTAGAATAGCTTTTATTTATGCATTTATGAAATTTTACATATTAAGGGGCTGCTGAAATTCTAGCTCTTCTTTACAATATTCAACAAATTTAAAACTGGAAATATGACTATTAATATTAATTGATGGTTGAAATATGAATACATTTTTCGACTTGCGTTTTAATTAATTTTTTCATATTTTTGCAGAGTATTTTTTGAATATTAGTGAAAGACATGAGTAATTTTGTAAAAATGAGAGGATTCTTTTGTTTGTACTTCTTCTCATTAATTGTACTGTAAGTAAGGGACAGATTTATAAGTACATAGGACTGGAAGACGGGTTGAATAATCAGAAAATATACCATATCCAAAAAGACCGACGGGGGTATATGTGGTTTCTGACTCAAGAAGGGATAGACCGTTATGATGGCAAACATATCAAGCATTACAACTTTTCAGACGATAACATGACGTTGGATTCACGGATTGCCTTGAATTGGCTTTATATGGACAACGGAAATGTATTATGGGTAATTGGTCAGAAAGGTCGTATTTTTAGGTATGATTCGCAGCATGACAAGTTTGAACTGGCTTATGTGCATCCGGAACTGATCAAAATAAGTCGCAAGCATTTCTGGATTATGGTTATTTGGACAAGAATGACCGTATATGGTTGTGCTGTAAAGATAGCATTACCTGGTATGATACCCATACCGGAACAGTGTTACATATGTCGGTGCCGGTCGATGGTGAAATAACTACCATTGAACAGACAGATGGTAACCATTTTTTTTATAGGTACGGGAAGTGGTTTATTTCGTGCCGGAATAGAAGAAGGGAAGTTAAAGGTGGTTCCTGATGAAGCGTTGGAAAGCATCGCTCCGGTGCATGAACTTTATTACCATGCTGTTTCAAAGCAGTTATTTGTGGGAAACTATAAAGAGGGAATACTTATATATGACATGGGGGGAACAGGAAAAATCATCTCTTGTCAATTCCCCAATCATGTAGAGGTTAACCAGATCGTTGCTTTAAACGCTCATGAACTTCTAGTGGCTACAGGAGGAAAAGGTGTATATAAGCTGGATGTGAATACATACATAAGTGAACCCTATATAACAGCTGATTATAGCAGTTATAACGATGAATGGAAATAATATTAATGATGTCTATGTGGATGAAGAAGAACGCATCTGGCTCGCAAATTATCCCACCGGCATTACAATCCGTAACAACCGTTATGGAAGTTATGACCTGATAAGACATTCTCTTGGTAATACCCGGTCACTGGTGAACGATCAGGTTCATGATGTGGTGGAGGATAGTGACGGTGACCTCTGGTTTGCAACCAGTAACGGTATCAGTTTCTATCAGACTGATACAAAAGAATGGCGTTCCTTCTTTAGTTCCTTTGATCCGGTACCGAATGATGAGAATCACATTTTTTTTAGCGCTGTGTGAAGTCTCTCCCGGTGTAATGTGGGCTGGTGGTTATACATCGGGTATTTACAAGATAGAGAAGAAGAAAGGGTTTAAGGTAACTTATCTTTCTCCTGCTGCCATTGCAGGAGTACGTCCCGATCAATATATTTATGACATTAAAAAAGATTCGGGAGGTGATATCTGGTCCGGTGGATATTATCATCTGAAGCGTATCAATCTTGAGACTAAAAATGTGCGTTTATATCCGGGAGTAAGTTCTATTACTACCATTCAAGAGAAGGATGACCGGCTGATGTGGATTGGTACGCGAATGGGACTCTACCTGCTTGATAAGGAATCCGGGAGTTACCGGTATATTGATCTGCCTGTTGAATCTCCCTATATATGTGCATTATACCAGAGAGAAGACGGTATCCTGTATATCGGTACCCGTGGAGCCGGACTCCTTGTTTATGACATTAATAAGAAAAAGTTTATCCATCAATATCGTACTGATAACTGTGCGTTGATTTCCGACAATATTTATACAATTCTTCCACGTCAGGACGAGAGTCTTCTGATGGTACGGAAACCGGTATTACAATCTATTCCCCCCAGAAACATTCTTTTCGTAATTGGACACGGGAACAAGGATTGATGAGTGTCAATTTTAATGCAGGTTCTGCCACCGCCTGGAATAAAAGCACACTTGTTTTTGGCGGTAATGAAGGTGCAGTTAAGTTCCCGACAAATATACAGATACCGGAACCGCATTACTCACGCCTGTTATTACGTGATTTTATGATTGCTTATCATCCTGTTTATCCGGGTGATGACGGATCTCCTTTGAAGAAGGACATTGACGAAACTGACCGGCTGGAACTAGCCTACGGACAAAATACTTTTTCCCTTGATGTAGCTTCCATTAATTATGATTATCCTTCCAACATTCTTTATTCATGGAAGATTGACGGTTATCATAAAGAGTGGAGCCGTCCGAGTCAGGATAACCGGATTCTTGTCAGAAATCTGCCTCCTGGCAGTTATACGTTGTAAATTCGCGCCATATCCAATGAAGAGAAGTATAAGACTTATGAGACAAGGAACATTCAGATTGTTATAACACCTCCGGTATGGGCCAGTTTGTGGGCTATGGTGGGATATGCAATTCTGTTGGTATTGGTTATGATTATCATCTTTCGTATCATCATGTTGCAAAAGCAGAAGAAAGTGTCGGATGAGAAGACACGGTTCTTCATTAATACGGCTCATGACATACGTACGCCGCTTACGTTGATAAAAGCTCCGCTGGAGGAAGTCATAGAAAATCGTATGGTGACCGAACAGGCGTTACCCCATATGAATATGCTCTTAAGAATGTAAATACATTGCTTCAGCTGACAACGAACTTGATAAATTTCGAACGGATAGATGTCTATTCATCCACTCTTTATGTTTCCGAGTATGAGCTGAATACTTTTATGAATGATGTTTGTGCTGCTTTTCGCAAATATGCTGAAATGAAACATGTCAGGTTTGTTTATGAAAGCAATTTTGACTATCTGAATGTGTGGTTTGATAGTGACAAAATGGGATCTATTTTGAAAAATATCTTGTCGAATGCATTGAAATATACACCTGAAGAAGGTAGTGTTTGCATTTCCGCCTGCGAGGAAGGAAACACTTGGAGCATTGAGGTGAAAGATACGGGAATTGGTATTCCTTCGTGCGAACAGAAGAAATTGTTCAGGAACTGTTTTAGAGGTAGTAATGTTGTCAATCTAAAAGTGACAGGTAGCGGAATAGGGCTGATGTTGGTATACAAACTAGTCAAATTACATAAAGGCAAGATTCAGATTCAGAGCAATGAACAACAAGGCACTTGTGTACGAGTTACTTTCCCGAAAGGAAATAGCCATCTTCATAAAGCTAAATTTATTTCTCCCAAGCTGCCGGATGAACGTCCGGAGACTATCATACCGGGTAGTATTTCTGATTTGCCGGCTATGGAAATATCCCAGATAAACAGTTCCTTACAACGGATCCTGATAGTGGAGGATAATGATGATTTGCGCAATTATCTGGTGGATATGCTGAAGACGAGTTATAATATTCAGGCTTGTCCGAATGGAAAGGATGCACTTATCATAATCAGGGAATTTAATCCGGATCTTGTTATATCCGATATAATGATGCCTGAAATGAGCGGAGATGAACTTTGTTCAGCGATAAAAGGGGATCTTGAGATGTCTCATATTCCGGTCGTTTTGCTGACAGCATTGGGAGACGAGAAGAATATGCTCGAAGGGCTGGAAATCGGAGCGGATGCTTATATCACCAAGCCTTTCAGTGTAGGAATACTCAAGGCAACGATTAAGAATTTACTGGCGAATCGTGCTTTGCTTCGTCAGGTTTATAATAGTATCGAAGAGGAAGAACAGAATTTTCTGGTTAATTGTACTAATACTTTGGACTGGAAATTTATAGCTTCGGTCAAGGAATGTATAGAGAAGAACATGGGGGATCCGGATTTTAATGTAGAAATGCTTAGCAGTCGCCATCACATGAGTCGTACGAGTTTCTTTAATAAATTAAAGGTCTTGACAGGTTATGCTCCGGCTGATTATATCCGGATGATACGTTTGCAACATGCTGCACAATTGCTAAAGCAGGGCGAATATACAATAGCGGAAATTACCGATATGGTCGGGTTCTCGGATGCGAAATATTTCCGTGAGGTATTTAAAAAATATTATGGTGTAAGTCCGAGCAAGTATGGAGAGTCGGAAAAGACAGGATCTTATCCGGCAATCAATTTAAAAAATGAGAAATAGTAGGTGGCGTATATAACATTGTTCTATGTCCGGTTGTTATGTTTGGCAAACAAATATATATTCTGCCGGATGAAAGCAATATTGATATTTTTAGCTGGTCTGCTTTTCCCTATAACTTTTTTATTCGGGCAAAGTGCAATTCAGAAATATGCGGGAACGGCTATGCCGTATCCTTTTATAAAGAATCTATCTGTTTTGAACCATGATGGTATGGTTCCTTTTATATCAATCATTTAGGAAGGCACGGAGCACGGTTCCCGACTTCGGGAAAAGCATTAGAGAAGGTTAGAAATGTACTTATATTGGCGGAGCAGGAAAAAAGATTGACTGTAAAAGGTCAGGAACTGCTTGCTACGGTATTACGGCTATCCGAAGCTTTCGAAGGACAATGGGAGAATTGTCGGCAGTAGGAGAACAGGAACAAAAGGGAATAGCAGAGCGTATGCTATTGCATTATCCTGAAATATTTGTAGATTCGGCGCGAATTGAAGCGATAGCTTCCTATATTCCTCGTTGTATTAGTAGTATGGATGCTTTTTCTTTCTGGTATGGAAAAACAGGATTCCTCATTGGTAATAAAGAAAAGTGCAGGAAAGCAATATAACCCACTTCTTCGTTTTTTTGATTTGAACAAGCCTTATGTTTATTATAAAGAGAAAGGTGACTGGATTTCTTTGTATGAATCATTTGTGCAAGATAAGATAGTTTTTACACCTGTCATGAAAAGGATTTTTCTCACCTCAGGACAAGAAACAGAACAGGAAAAACGGGAGTTTGTCATGGCTTTGTTCTCAATAGCAGCTATACTTCCTGATACAGGCTTATCTTTTAATATGAAAGGTATTCTCAATGATAAAGAATGGTATGGTTATTGGCAAACACAAAACTTGCGGCAATATCTGACTAAAAGTGCAGCACCAGTTGGAAATATGTTGCCGGTTGCAATTGCATGGCCGTTACTTTCAGAGTTTATTCAAACGACAGAGCAGGCAATTAACGGGCAATCGGACAATCGGGTGGATCTTCGTTTTGCGCATGCAGAAACTGTCATTCCTTTTGTAGCATTGATGGGTATAGGAAAAACGGATATACAGATAGCATCACCTGATTCCGTATCCATTTATTGGAAAGATTATGAAATTGCTCCGATGGCAGCTAATGTGCAATGGGTGTTTTATCGTGATAAGAACTGTCAAGTCTGGGTCAAAATACTTTTGAATGAGCAAGAAGTAACCATTCCGGTGGTCACATCCTTTTTCCCATATTATCGGTGGGAAGAAGTCTGCCACTATCTGAAACAACGGATAGCAATATCAAAAGAGATTCTTTCCAGGTTTTCAAGTAAGACTGATTAGCAAAAAAGCCTGTAAGAATGATTGCTTCTCACAGGGCTTATTTGTATGGAAAGAGTATTTTTTATAATAATTTGTTGGAGCCAAGTATAATCAACATGGTATATCCCAATATCAGTCCGATGATTCCCATGATTATTCCGACTTTTTCCATATCCTTTTGCTGAATCATGCCTGTGGCATGTGCCAATGCGTTGGGAGGAGTACTGATAGGCAATATCATTGCTAATGATGAACCGATTGCCACTCCAATCAATAAAGTCTCTACTCCACCTAAGGAAGATAGGTTCTCACGCATGCTGCTTCCTGCAATGGCTAGGATGGGGACGAGCAATGCTGCCGTAGCTGTATGTGAGATGAAATTAGCCATAGCATAACAAATAAGTCCGGAGCCGACAATCATTAATACAGGAGGCCATGTGTTGAATGGGATAGCTTCAATCATATGTTTCGCCAGTCCGGTTTCTTGTAAAGCAACGCCCAGGGCGAAGCCGCCGGCTACCATCCAGAGTACGCTCCAACTGATTTCTTCCAGATCGCGTTTGGTGATGACTCCCGTTATACAGAAAACGGCTACCGGAATCATAGCTACTACATTAGAGTTTACTCCCGTCACCTTGTCAAACATCCAAAGTATGACTGTGATAGCAAAAGTGATATAAACCACAATGGAACGCCAGTCTTTTTTTGGCTTCACCTTCAATTTGTAATTCAATATTTTTTTTGTTTAAAGGGAAACAATCGTAAAAGTATGAACCAAGCGATAAACAATACAATAATAGTATAGGGTAACATAAAACTCATCCATTCTCCGAAACCGATATTCAGGTTCAGTCCCTCCGGATCATTCAGGTATTTTAAGGCAATTGCGTTGGGCGGTGTGCCGATAGGAGTTCCCATGCCACCCACATTAGCAGCTACAGGAATAGCCATAGCCAGACCTATTTTTCCTTTACCGTCTGCCGGAAGTGCTTTTAATACAGGAGTTAGGAAAGTGAGCATCATGGCAGCTGTAGCCGTGTTGCTAAGGAACATTGAAAATGCAGCTGTAACAAGAATGAATCCTAATAGTACATAGCGTGATTGGGTTCCGAAAGGTCTTAGCATGACGCGTGCCAACAATACGTCCAATCCGCTTTTGGTTGCTGCGATGGCAAGTATGAACCCACCAATAAATAACATAATGATTGGATCGGCAAAGCAATGCATAATGGACTTATATTTGACTGTCTGTCCCAATTCTTCTGTCGAGATTCCTTGAGTAAGGAACCATAAGCTGCTGTCGGAAACGGTGAGTAACAATAAAACGACAATCAATACGGAAGTGGTCCATGCAGGGACAGCCTCGAATACCCACATCAGCGTGGCAAAAATAAAGATAGAAATAAGTCTTTGTTCTATAACTGTTAACCCTTCTATACCAAATGTGTCAATAGGGAGGAGCCATAAAATAAGGGAAAGGGTAATAGCTACGGTTAGCTTTATACATCTGGCCACTGTCTGATTTTTTGCCAACCGTTTGGCTTTCTTTAAGTCCTGATAAGCTTCCACTAGATGGAAGCCGTGAAAAATCTTGTACATAATACTAGTTTAAGATAAAATTAAAAAACGGTGCAAATAACTTTTTATTCTATATCTCGTAAATCAACGAGAGAAGTTTTTTATAATTCTTTTGGATTGTGATGTCCTTGAAGATATTAATATGGATATTAGGTAGTCTGCTGCAATTTCTCTAAATTTGTGCCATTAACTCGACTAATACATTCATGGAGCACACTGAAACTTTAATAGTAGAGCAGTTGAAGATAGCAACGAAGACGCCTATCAATACATCTATGACCGTCACTATGCTCTGCTGTGTCATGTCGCAAGTGGCTATGTAAAAGATCAATTCCTCGCGGAAACCATTGTCGGGGATACTATTTTTCATTTATGGGAGATTCGTGAAACGTTAGAGATTTCCGTTTCTATCCGTAGCTATTTGGTGAGAGCCGTCCGTAATCGTTGTATCAACTATCTGAATTCTGAATGGGAAAGCGTGAGATCGCGTTTTCATCTCTAATGCCTGATGAGATAACAGACGATAAAATGACGATATCCGATTCGCATCCGTTGGGGGCATTGTTGGAGCGTGAACTGGAAGAGGAAATATATAAAGCCATTGATAAATTGCCGAATGAATGTCGTCGCGTATTCGATAAAAGTCGTTTTGAAGGAAAATCATACGAAGAAATTTCTCAAGAGTTAGGCATCTCTGTCAATACGGTTAAATATCATATAAAGAATGCATTAGCATCTTTACAAATGAATCTAAGTAAATATCTGATTACTCTACTTTTATTTTTTTTCGGGTAAAAACGAAAAAAAGTCATTTTCAGACTACCCTCAATTAAAAAAACTACTGTCTCCTTTATAGAACGCAGAAAAATGGAAGAAGAAAAGAAACATATTGATGAATTGATTGCAACCTATCTGACGGAAGGTTTGGACAAAAATGCTTTAGCCGAACTGAAAGCATGGATAGCTGCATCACCTGAAAATAAGAATTACTTTATTCAGCAGCGGGAAGTCTGGTTTTCTGCTGTCAGTCGTGAAGCTGCGTCGAAATACAATAAAGATAAAGCGTTCGATACATTTAAGAAACGTATCGGAAATCGGAAGGAAATAGAAAAAACGTCTCATCATGGATTCCGGTTGTCAATGTTGTGGCGTTATGCAGCGATTATTGCAGTCATACTTGCAGTCGGCTGCTTCTCTTATTGGCAGGGAGGAGTGAACGTAAAAGACACATTCGCGGATATATCCGTAGAAGCTCCTTTAGGATCGAGGACAAAGCTTTATTTGCCGGACGGTACATTAGTTTGGCTGAATGCCGGTTCACGAATGACTTACTCACAAGGTTTCGGAGTCGATAATCGTATGATCGAACTGGAAGGTGAGGGATATTTTGAAGTCCGGCGGAATGAGAAACTCCCTTTCTTTGTAAAGACTAAGGATTTACAATTGCAAGTACTGGGAACAAAATTTAATTTTCGCGATTACCCGGAGGATCATGAAGTCGTAGTATCTTTATTGGAAGGGAAAGTAGAACTGAATAATTTACTGAAAAAAGAGAAAGAAGCAATTCTTGCGCCTGATGAGAGAGCAATATTGAATAAAACGAATGGACGGATGACAGTAGAAACAGTTACAGCCTCTAATGCTTCGCAATGGACGGACGGTTACCTGTTTTTGATGAAGAGCTTTTGCCGGACATCGTGAAAGAATTGGAACGTAGCTACAATGTAACTATTCGCATCGCCAATGATTCTTTAAATACCTTCCGGTTCTACGGTAATTTTGTCCGTCGGGAGCAAAGTATTCAGGAAGTATTGGATGCGTTGGCATCTACGGAGAAAATACAATATAAGATTGAAGAACGCAATATAACTATCTATTAACCGGTTACCAGAGATTTATAATACTATGATTGTTTAACCTTAGAAATTGAAGAATATGAAGGAAGAAAATAATACAGAATAGTCTTTAGTGAATGAATAAGGAGAGAAAAATAAAACCGGAAGATCTCGAACATCTTCCGGCTCCTGAATCTCTTCTTCAACAACTTTCAAACGTGAGCATGTTTTCAAAAGAGATAATGCAAAGTTAGCAAAATACATCTCTTTTAAAACGAGTTATTCAAGTTTTAATTAAATAATTTGTTTATTTTATGAATTACAGGAAGAAGGCCATATTAATGGTCGTGGCTCTCTTTTGCCTTAACATAGCAATGCTAGCCCAGGCCGTTTCATTGAAAATGAATAATGTTTCAGTGAAAGAAGCAATGACGCAACTGAAGAATAAAAGCGGATATTCTTTCGTATATAAAGTGGGAGATCTGGATACAAAGAAAATTGTGAGTGTAAAGGCAAAGCAGTTGAATGAGGCTATCGATCAGATATTGTACGGACAAGATGTTGTTTATGAGGTAAAAGGTAAGAATATTGTTGTCCAAAAAGGGCAACGGCAGAATACCTCTAAAGACACTAAAAAGCGTAAAATCACAGGTGTGGTGAATGATGCCAATGGTGAACCGATCATCGGTGCTACCATCAAGGAAAAGGAACGGCTAACGGAACCGCATCTGATTTGAATGCGAAGTTCTCGTTGGAAGTATCACCGGGAGCCGTATTAGAAGATTTCCTATATTGTTATCAGACACAGGAAGTTAAAGTGGGAAGACCGGA
>ENA-OQJH01001123-OQJH01001123.1-human-gut-metagenome-genome-assembly--contig:-NODE-1123-length-11999-cov-3.770468_pt1 | contig 11999 bp, 20 predicted proteins | sample MGYA00242597_ERZ504763 | MGnify/ENA primary metagenome ERZ504763 (study PRJEB26092, sample SAMD00036359) | human gut metagenome | host: Homo sapiens | study: EMG produced TPA metagenomics assembly of... | reverse complement strand
CCTTTTTTTCCTTCTCTGTAAGAAACACCGCCATATCCCTCCTTATTCATTTATGTATGACAGTTTCTGTCTTTTAAAAAACGTATATCCCCCTTTTCCATATCTCCATAGAAGCTTCTCTTTGCAAATAACGGCTTAGCTTCAAACCGCAGTTCGCAGATCATATTGTCTATCATATGATCCATTCTGGCATTTTTACCATTCTGCTCCTTTGCATTGGCAAGTTCCATGATATCCATCATACGATATGCCATTTTTTCTCTTTCATCGCAAATAGCAGCTGTTTATATACGCCTGATAGGATAAGCCGTTTTTACATTCTCTTGCTTTTCCCTCACCCGTCACTATTTCACCCAGCTTTTTTAGATCCGTGGTCCACTCTGCTGCACTTTTAATGAGTGAAATTTCCACCGGAAAGAAGAGTTCGCAGATCAAGTATACTTTCCACATATGCCCACGCTGCCACCACACCAATTGAACAATCTTGACAACTGCCGGATTCCCGGAAAACCGGCAAGTGATGTTGCAATCATTAATGTCTGATTTAATTTTTCTCTATCCGCTATAATATGTGCAACATTTGCAGCTTCGCGCATCCGCATCAGACGTTCTATGGATGATTCCAGGTTTTTCTTATCCGTATCTTTACCACACAGGATATATTCCATCTCATAAGTTAGATCTCCTTTTCCCGGCTCTGTATAATCCGAAAAATGTTTTCCAATATATTCCAGTACCATGACACGATCAGATACATTCATTTTTTCTGCCTTTTTCATATCATACCGCCCAGTTTCACACTGTCTGTTCGAAACCATATCTTTTGCTTCAACTGCTTTCGCCGATAAAGACGACATATCTGATACCGTCATTCCAAGGAGCGCATTCTGTTTTAATTGCAGGACAATCTGGATTGGGCTTTCCTTTTTGCCGTCTTCTGCATCCTGTGCGTGATTATTCTCATTGTCCTGGATGTTTTTTTCTCCAGCCTCCTCCTGCGGCGCACCCTCTTTGTCATTCTGATCCGCCTGTTCTTTTTCCTTTTTTGCATTTATGATGGCCTGATCTGCATCCTCTACACTATATTCTGTTTTTCCATCTGCCTCCGCCTTTTTTCCATCCTGATATTGCTGATACATTTTCTTTGCAACATCCTCCGGCAGATGCCTCTTCATATATGCAGATGCCTGACGCAGCATACCTGTACCATCATTATCCGTTGCAAACATATATTCCAGCAGGGAAGCTTCGCACAGCTTTGTTCGAAACACACTGTTTTCCCCGGTTTCAGACAAATTTCCAGCCACATAGTCCATGACACGAGAGCTCACTTTATTCTCATCAAACTGATCCCAACCATATGCACCATCCAAATACAGTAAATGATATTTATCCCATAATACCGTCTGATATTCCGCTGCCACACAGTCCATTCCTGTATCTGCCGCAAGGGTATCCATCATTTGCAATCCCGATACCCTTGCTCCTTCCAGTAATGCAAGCAGAAAAGATAAAATCAACAACAGACTCAGGGCAGAAAATATGGTCAGACTTCCTTCTTCCTCTGTCTTCATAACAATTTGTTACTCTCTATTGTTATCTTCTTAAGAATTTTTGTATTTAAGCTCTTGATTTTCGTGTTAAATACAACGATAAGCCCAATTAAAATAACAAGTATCAACACGATCTCAATAATGGCCACCCCGTCTTCTTCCCCTAAAAATTCTTTAAACCCCTTCATACAATTTCTCCTTTCTAATCTTACAATCCATAATTTCATGAAATGATCATTACACACTTTACCGGCAAATCCTTTTTGTTATAAATTATAATTCCATGGAACGCATAGCTGGAAATGCCAGTATTAACATCACCGCACCGAGCATCAGAATCATCGGAAACAACATCTTTGTCCCGGCTTCCTCCCCCAGCTTTCGCGCCATACTTTTTCGTTCTTCAAAGGCATCTTCCGCTCCTGCTCTAACAGCCTTGTCAGACCCCTGCTTCCTTTTCTCAGATTCTGCGCCAAAAGATTGCCAATTTGCGGTAGCGGTAGCCGCCACATCTTTCTCCAAAACGCTCATAAGCACGTTCTTCCCCCATTCCATTTTTTATTTCAAATGAAGTCCGCTGCATCTCTTCATAGACTTCTTTTCTGCAAATTGTCCTTTTTTGCCGCTCATTCATATAATTTTCTGTCAATCTGTTCCACGCTTTAGAAACAGTCATTCCTGCGCCAAGTAAAAGTGCCAGATTACTTACCATATCCGCATACTGCAGTTCCAACAACGCTTTGCGCTTCTTTTTCTCTTTCTTTTTTACGCGATTGCTCCACAAAAGGAAGGATGATTACTATTCCCCCTCCAAGGAACAGAATTTTTTCAGATAAATGTTCTTTTTTGGTATTCCAGATCAGTTTTTTTCCGTTTAGCTGCTCCGGAAGTTTGATGCTATCCCCCGGATCTGCTGACTGCTTCTTTAAATAATTCTCTATTTCACGGATCATTTTGTGTTCTTCATCAAGCTCCTTTGGCATTACACGAAAATACCGTTCACTGATGCACTCTGATGATTCGCATCTTAACGTTACTGCAGCTTTTACCAGAATCCCATTTTCGTATATTTTCCTCAACCACTCTCCCTTCATCGTCCACTACATCATACGGTTCAAATTCCCAGTCTGCGCTTACCGCTCCCTCCTGGTAATTTTTTCTTATCTCTGCCTTTTCCCGCACTTCCCCATTGTTTTTCACAAATTCATCATCAATTTCCTGCTGTGCAGCCTCAAGTAATTTTTGTTCCTCCTGTTTCGACAAAATACGTTCCGGAACCACCACCTGATAGGAATACCCATCTAAAATACCTTCTGCATCGACCGTCATTTCTTCCTCATAATCCCCTTCCCCATATGATGGGCGCACAAGTTCTAATTCTATTCCACCGCTTTCCATTTCTTCTGAAATTTGTGCTAAAATTGCAAGAGCCGATACTAAAATCATAACAACTGCCGCACGTCTTACTTCTGATGATACTTTTTTTCTTCCCACAACCGGCACCAAAACTGCCACGCACAAAACTCCAATACACAAAATCATCCGTTTCTCCCCTTACACCCTGATATCTGAAATTCGTCTGTTTATTGCCATTGCCCCCACAAAAACCAATAATGCTGCACTCATGACAAGAACACCTGCCAGATTGCCATACAACGGATCGATAAATTCTCCTGATGCAAGATTCAGATAGGCGAGAATAAAAAATGGCATCACACTCATAATCTTTCCCTCCAGCTTCTTTCCGGCAATGACTGTATCCACTTCCCTCTCTACTTCTATCTTTGCGGATATGCGTGCTGCTGTTGTCCGGATAATCTGAGGGAAGTCTCCACCACTCCTTTTTGCAAAACCAAAAATCTCTGCAAAACTTTGGATTTCTTCCACACCGCTCCGCACTGCCAGATCATGCAGAATCTCTTCTACATTCCGGTTTAATTTTATTTCTGCATTCATCTGAATCAATTCCTTAGTGATCATTGCCTCTTTTCCATACAGATCCATAATTCCCGCTCCGCTTCTTTCCATGCATGTTCAATGGAATATCCTGCAAGCAATGCCGCTGCAACGGCCTGGATCGCATCCCGAAATTCAATCATCAGCTTTTTTGCACGTTCATCTCTTTTTTTATTTTTGTAATAAGAAACGATTAGATAATTTACAGGAATAACCAGCACCATTCCATACCATGAACGGTAAAACAGCCACGCGATCGCTGCTGCGACTGCGTCCCTGCTGCCAGACACCCCAGTCGTTCCCACAGATTACACCGATATTTACGATAATCCATTTATTCTCCTGTACCAGGAAGTGTGATTCCTGCTCTTTTACATTTTTCCTGATTAAAAAGTGTACCTACCCGCTGTAATTCTCCACAGACTGCTTCTCCGTCCGATGGTTTTTCCACATAACGATACAGATCTTTCAACACAATCTCCCTTCCTGCATACCAGTCACTTCTGTAATTGTCAGGACCTTACGGCTTTTATCCCTCATTCTCCCAAGATGAACCAGAATATCCAGTCCGGATGCAATCTGACTTCGTATCGCAGTAAGCGGCAGCTCCATTCCCATCAGCACCATCGTTTCTAAACGACTCATCATATCCCGACAGGAATTTGCATGCCCGGTAGATAAACTTCCATCATGTCCGGTATTCATTGCCTGCAGCATATCAAGCGCTTCCTCTCCACGACACTCACCAACCACAATTCTCTCCGGCCGCATTCGAAGTGCCGTACGGATCAGATCCCGTATCGTAATCGGTTTTACTCCTTCAAACATCTGATTTCTTGTTTCAAGTCTTACCAGATTTGGTTTGTCGACAAGCCGGAGTTCTGCCGAATCTTCAATCGTAATGATCCTTTCCTCCCTCGGAATATACTGGGACAGCGCATTTAAGAACGTTGTTTTTCCGGAGCCTGTCCTCCTGATATAAATATGTTATATCCTGCCATCACAAGCACTTTTAAAAATGCTGCGGCTTCCTCTGTAATTGACTCTATCCGTATCAGATCTTCCATTAAAATAGGTGTTTGTGGAAATTTTCGGATAGATACTGCAGCACCGTCTATGGAAATTGGTGAAAGCACAATATTTACACGCGATCCATCTGCTAATCTTGTATCCACGATTGGAGATGCCTCATTTACCATACGGTTACTGTTTCCTGCCATCTGCTGTATCACATCACCCAATTTCTGCTCAGATGAAAAATGTGTCTGCGCCCGAAATAATTTTCCTTTTTTCTCATAAAAAATACGGGACGCTCCATTGATCATAATCTCCGTCACTTCAGGATCCTCTAATAATTCCTGAATCGCATCATACTTTCTTAAAGAATTAAACAATAAATGTTCTAATTGTTCCCGTTCTTTCAGAGTTAACAGATTTTTTCTGGAGTATTCTTCCACTTCCTTTTCAATAAACCGGCAAACTTCTTCATCATTTTGTTCTCTGGACAAGTCAAGTGCTGCTATGATATTTGATCTTAAATCATCAAATATTTCTTCACTCCACCTATATTTCTCCATAAGCATCCCCTGCCAGATAGTCTCTTATATATCTCCAAATTCACTCCAGACAAGCTGTTCTAACATATTTCCCCCACCACGGATTCCTTTTGCGGTAAACGGAAGATTTACAAACTGTAACCGTTCGGACATTCCGTCTGGCTTTACCTGTTCCAGATAATGAACAAATTCCGCTTTCTGGCATTCATAGAAATATCCTTCTTTTGCCGGACAATAAATACTGCTGCATTCTTCCAGAAACGCCGCTATGGATGGAATCCCAGTTCCAAAATCAAATACAACCGTATCAAACTTTGTATTTTCTTCCAGATGTGCCAGCAGTTTCCGGTAATCATCCATCTGAAACTCCCCCAGCTGCTCAGGATTGCGAAATGGTGCTACATACGAAAAATCTCCCATTTCATATATGCTCTGAAAAAACTGTTCTGATTCTGTTGTTCCCCTTCTCAATCGAAGGTCAGATCCCCGATATCGTATTCTGCCTGACTGTCAAACAACTGTAAAAATCCGGTATTTTGCATCAGATTGATATACAATATCCGTCGTTGTTTTGCCAGTACAGAAGACAGTACCATAGAAAACGGCATCTGCATTTCATGACCGATTGGAGAATATACCCCTATTATCTCCAGCTTGGTTAATCTGTCTGTAAATGATTCCTTTCCCGCTTTTTTCCCTCCTGTCACTACCATCATTTCATGAAGGATCGCCTCCATTGGCTGATATTTAAAAATGACCGTCAGCTTTCTCCCCGACTGCAGATAAGAATTATCTTCTGACAGACGCTCCGGTATATTTTCTGACAGGATCAGCACGGTCATTCCAGACAAAACTGCCTGTTCGCCAAATTCTGAAAAGCCACTCCCCAGCAAAACCAGATCAAATTTTTCATTTTTTATTTTCTGTAAAAATAATTCCGGCTCCGGAAATAAATGAACCGTAAATTCCTTTGCCTTATGTTCCATCAGATATGCAGCAAATCTTTCCCCGTACGTTTCATTCGTATCGCAGAATGCCACATCCAGTTTATGCAATACCCCACCCCCAGACCACGATAAAATATCCAATTAAAATTGCTGTTGAAAAATGCATGAATGTCTTTGTCCCAATTGCATAACCAACCGTTACTTTTTTGTAAACGATCTTTCCTGCTCCTATCACTGCCCCCACAACAAACGCCACAGGTATCAGATAGCAAAGCTGTGTCAGTGTCAGAAAACCTCCTGCAATGGAAAATAACTTGATATCGCCTGCACCCAGTATGCACAGACTAAATAAAAGAAATAATAAGATAACCGGAATAGATATATTCATCAGAAAATGAACTGCACCTGCACTTCCTTCCCCCAGCAGTCGAAATGCAAGTCCCCAAATTAATCCGGAAACAATCAGCCGGTTACTGATCCTGCCGTTTCCAAAATCCATCACCACCGCTAACGTAAGATGCGTCAGCAATGTAAGATTCATTAGTTCCCCAATTCATCACCTCTTTCGTAGTTTGTAAGTCGAATTATAGCAATGCTTTTTTTGTTTGTCCATACTTTTTTACAAAACAGCCTATCTTTGTAGACTATTCACAAAAATTTACATGCCAAAATTCCATAAAGCAGCGCAAACCCGCCTATACCAAGGATTCCAATTGTCAAAAGGCTTACCGGATTTAATCCCACGCTAATCGCTATTCCCTGTGAAGTAAAAAAATCATTTGCATAAATAATCCCGATTCCGCCTAAAACAATACGAATCATAAAATTTAACAGCATCTGTATTTTTTTCCCGATTACAACAATAAAAAGGACCATACCAAGAACTCCTATGATTGCCCATTCTCCCTGTATTTGCTGCATATAGATATCCTTTTCTCTTCTTTTTATCAAATTTATTCATCCGGACATATTTTATGCAAATAATTTCTTACAATTTTTCCGTTTTTTGTATAGAATGGAAATTTCGTGATTATACTAAAAATAAAGAATTTTTCAGACGGAGGAATATTATGTTTCGTTTTTTTTTTCAACCAGAAAAAACAAATGATGCGCATTACACAGTGCTAATGAATGACCTCCATCAGACTGCGCAGGATCTACAGGATGCATACCGTAATTTAGAAAATGTAATTGACCCGGACATGATTGATTGCTGCATTTATGAACTATATTCTGTGCAAATGCGCTATAAATTTTTACTCGCTAGTATAAAAAAATAGAGGATTCCTATACTAAGAATCCTCTGGAAGTATCAAAATCCTGATACGTCTCAACCAAATCATTTTTTCCATACGTATATCCGGCATAAATCTGCTGGGTATTACGCATAAGCGGTGCGGAGGTATCCTCTTTCATTACCTCCGCAAACGCCGTGTAAAGTTTCTTCATCAGGTTCTCCGCAAGTTCAACCTCTTTTAAATCCCTTTTATACATTGCTTTTGCAAGTGTCTCCCTGCAAAATACATAGATGCGATATAACTCTCCTGCAAGTTCATAGGAAAAATCAAGCGATGAGATCAATTCACTGATAGTTTTTGAGGCATTCCGCAATGCTGTCTTATAATTTTCCCATTCTCCGTTATCATGTGCCTCTTTTGTATCTTCCATATACGCAAAAAATATGTCATAAATCACAATGACCAGACCACCCCTGTTACTCTGACTGATCCTTCTTGTAAAATCCATTATCTGTTCTTTTTTCAAAACAGATCCCTCCTGTTACTGCAGAATCTGCAATACCTGCTGTGGCAGATCGTTTGCCTGTGTCAAAACAGAGATTGCTGCCTGATTTAATACATTCTGATGTGTATAATCTGTCATTTCCGATGCCATATCCGCATCTGTCAGTCGTGACTGGGCTCCTGTCATATTTTCTTCAAACGTATCCAGGCTTGATACCGTACTCTCAAGACGATTCTGGTATGCACCAAGTCTTGAACGCACTTCACTGACCTTTGAAATGGCATCGTCAAACTGTGTGATACCTCTGCCTGCTCCATTTACAGTCGTCACGTCTGCATCATCAATGTAAAGGCTCTTGCAGGAAACCTCCGGAATACGCACTCTTGTTTCCTGATCCTCATTTGCTCCAATATGAAGTGCCATCGTTCCGATATCCGTGACATCAAAATCCAGCTTACCCGTATAACCTGCATCAGCAAGAAATGACATCTCAAATCCGGCTCTGTCTGTAACCGTAATCTTATTTCCATCTGTTTTTACCGTAGCTGTATCACCAAACCCGGTTCCATCACTCGGTTTTGTGAGCGTTACTTCGGCATCTGTACCGGAAGGTACGATCACTTTGCCATTCTGAATCTGTCCGTATACATAGCTGCCTTTATTCTCTGGATCTTCTACAACACTGTTTCCTCCGGATGCCGTAAATCCAAGTGCCGCAGCAAGCTGCTGATTATCAAATCCAATCTCTAATATGCTTGACATTCCATACCGGTCTGCAGTAAAGGAAAGTGCCCCGCTGGTTCCATCGATCTGCACGGTTGTTTCACCGGTCTCTGCTGCATTTCTGATCTTCTCAAAAGCCTCCGCATAGGTGTCGGCTGCCTCTATCTCTACTTTAGAACCATTAATACTCATTGTTCCGGACGCACCGACCGGTGCTGTGGAATTATAATTCTGATTTGCTGTTACCGGTCCGGCCTGTGTAGCTGCAGTATCAATGGAAAGCTGATACTGTCCTGCTTTCACATGATCAGAAATGTCCACTCTTGTTGCATTTTTGGTGTAAACCCTGGTATCTAATGAACCATCTAAAAGTGATTTGCTGTTATATTCTGTATCTGTAGAAATACGGTCAACTTCATCTTTTAATGAAGTGATTTCTTTCTGGATTGCTTCTTTATCCGCCGGTGTCATTGTTGCATCACTCGCTGCCTGCACGGAAAGTTCTCTCATACGCTGTAAAATACTGGTCGTTTCACTCAGCGCACCATCTGCGATCTGAATAACAGAAATACCATCCGATGCATTCTGGGAAGCCCGGTTTAAACCATCAATCTGTGCTTTCATCTTGTTGGAAATAGCCATTCCTGCCGGATTGTCCTTGGAATGTTGATCTTAAGTCCCGATGAAAGCCGTTCCATCGATGCACTTAAATTATCCTCAATTCCAAGTAAATGTTTATTCGCAATCGCTGCTGACACATTGTAATTTATTCTCATTCTCTTCTCCTTCTATTGTCTTCGCCACGCATCCATGCTGTATTTCCGACACTCCATGTCCCAATTCTCTGCTGTATATATCGGTTTCAACGCACTTTCTCTAAAGAGTCAGTTGTTTGAAAAATTATAAATTTTTTTCACGGATTCTCCATGTTTATTTTTTCGTACTTCTGATGGAACTGATTGCAATCCCTGTCGATTCGTATTATAATGACCACATCCAGGCATAATAAGCTGTGATAAAAACTAAAAACACCTATTTTTTATAAGGAGGACTATATGACACAGGTAACAAAATCTACTATGATCGGCGAACTGCTTCAGATTGACGAAAACATCGCGCCAATTCTTTTAAATATCGGTATGCATTGTCTCGGATGCCCGTCTTCCCAGATGGAAACCATCGAAGAGGCTGCTATGGTTCATGGAATTGAGCCGGATGCTCTTGTAAAAGAGATCAATGATTTTCTTGCAAAAGACCTTGCATAGTAAGTTTGGAATACCATCTTACAGGTAAAAATGATTACATCAGAAAGGATCGTGAAAATGATTTTGCTCATCTTCACGATCCTTTTCTGATATCAAACTGATCTATCGTTCATAAAATCATCGTCCGTCAGTTATAATGCGGCAAGCATCTGCAGCGCTTTTCCTTTTATCACCAGTCTGTAATGTTCGCCAAAAAAGCCTCCGTCGCAGGTGAATATGCCTGCTGGGCTCCATACTCAGATAAAATATTGCACACCTTATTAAACTCCTCCGGTGACTGGCTGCTCTTACTTACCAGAAGATAATATCTGTGTGTTGCAACATCCTCATACAGGTCATTTTTACCTTTGTAAACCGCCTAACACAGCCGCGAGTTTTGACAGTTCAGTGAGATTCTGGAACATAAACAATTTCGTAATGTCTACAAGGACCTTGACCGGATCTTCTTTTTCTTTCTGACCGCCATCTGACGGTACGAAATTGCTATTCTGCTGCGTTTTTGCTGCATTTCTCAATTCCTGTTGTTTTTTGAATAATCCAAGTATATCATCTGCCCCCTCGGAAATCGGAGCATTTCCACCAACAATAGCATCGTCATATAAATCCTCAGGATCCGGATCAGAAAACTTGGAAAATCTCGTATCAAGCTCCTCCGGATACTCTACTTTTGTAATGACTAATATAATGGTATCTGCCGAAAGCGGAATCGCCTCTATCATCAGCGGAATATCATCTGCCTCAAACCCAAACTCGTATGCTGCCTGCTGCATCATGTCACGGAACAGCATCTTCGCTTTTTCCGTGCCATATGCCAACTCACTTAACTTGATCTGACGTTCTACTAAATCTTCTCTCGTCAGTGTGCAGCGAATCTGATTATCATTTACTTTTTCAATTTTCATACAATCACTTCCTTTTATCCGGAAAACCTTGTAAACTGTACATCTATTATAAACAAATGCAATATCGATGTAAAGTATACCATTATTAAAACTTTCTAAAACCATAACTGCTTTTTTTCTGTAACATATGCTGTATTATAAGCATTAATCTTTGTATATATTACACAAACATTACAAAAGAAGTTGCAATGTAAAATAATTCATGATATAAACTATGCATGAGATGCGAATATGACACGCCCAGAAAGGAGCGGATATCGCATAGATACCAAATTATTGTTTGGCAAATACCGTATTATTTCGACTCTTGGTGCCGGCAGCAGCGGCACTGTCTATCTTGCCGAACATCTCAAACTGAAAGTTTATCGTGCTATTAAGTGTATCCCCAAAGACACGGCACGAAACACTTCCAACTTTCAGAAGAACAGCTTTTAAAGGAAGCCGGCCTTCTGAAGAATCTTAATCATCCTGGCATCCCCCTCATATATGATATCGACGAAGACGATCATTTTTTATATGATAGAAGAATTTATTCAGGGTGATTCACTGGAGGATCTTATTCTCCATCAGGAAATAATTCCAGAGGAACAATTCATAAATTACGGCATGCAGATTTGCGCCGTTCTTGATTATCTGCATCATTTATCTCCATACCCTATCCTGTATCAGGATTTAAAACCGGAGCATATTATATTATGTGGAAATCAGGTAAAAATAATCGACTTTGGAATTGCTTCATTTATTACCGTTTTCGGTAAAAATTTCCAGTTATACGGAACAGAAGGATATGCAGCGCCGGAAGCTCTTAACGGAGATACCGTAACTACAGCTTCCGATATCTATTCTCTTGGGAAAGTGTTAGAAGCACTCGCCAGAGCATGCACACCTGACTGTTCTGAAACACTCACGCATATTATAGAAAAAGCGGCCGACCGGAATCCGGATTCCAGATACCAGACAGCCACAGATCTTATGCTTGCACTGTCAGAACTTGCCGGGGGAAAAAATCCGGTCAAAAAAGGTCTTATCTTCCGACAGTCATCCAAAAAGAGATATTCTGCGTGTCACTCATTCGCACATCTCATAAAAAACATAGCCGTGATCGGCAGCCGTTCCGGTGCCGGTGCAACATTTTTTTCAGTATCCCTGGTAAACACACTGAATCACAGACATATTCCCTGCTGTTATATACCAATGGATCATTCTGACAACCTTATATCCATGACCCAGACAGGATTTTGCTCACAGAACACGAGGGAATCTTTCAGTCAAAAAATTTTACCGCCACTCCCTGTTATGGTCCCGGAATTGAAGATCCTGTTTTACCATCTGTCATCCGGGTAAGGGATTTTGG
>ENA-OQJH01001122-OQJH01001122.1-human-gut-metagenome-genome-assembly--contig:-NODE-1122-length-12024-cov-1.676221_pt1 | contig 12024 bp, 17 predicted proteins | sample MGYA00242597_ERZ504763 | MGnify/ENA primary metagenome ERZ504763 (study PRJEB26092, sample SAMD00036359) | human gut metagenome | host: Homo sapiens | study: EMG produced TPA metagenomics assembly of... | reverse complement strand
TCTCTTTTAATTAAAATAATCTTTTTTACTTTTAGAATCTTAATCATATTTTGGACACATTTTTCTTTTATACTTAGAGTCAGATAGTTGATAGAACAACTATCTCCCCTCATAAAGTAATCATCTTCAGATTTGAAGATGTACACTTTACTCTCATTCCTTTAGATAACTATAAAACAACGAACCCCGTTAACCTTTCGGTTAACGGGGTTTCGCTGTTTACGGGCTTCCCACGGGCTTCCCCAGAATTTGGATTTATCACCTCAAACTATGTTTTCAGCATAACATACTTTTCTCCCTCGCGGGATAAAAACTAACGCCAGAACTGCAACAAACATCGTTAATTCCGCTCCTGGAACTGCAAGCCAGATTCCATTCATTCCCCAAAATTGTGGCAGCACTATCAAAAACAGCAACAACAACGCGAACGAGCGAAGGAATGTAATTCCTCCTGCAAAATATCCTTTCCCATAAGCCATCATACGTACTGCTGAGAAAATGTTAATTCCGGAAAACAAAAATCCCAAACCATATATCCGCATTCCGGAAACCGCCAGTGTATATACACTGCTATGTTTATCGCAAAAAAAAGATACACACATTGGTGCCAGAAAAAAAGTCAATGCATAAATTACAATCGGGGCAATACTGAAAAAACGATATGCATACCTCTCAAGAGCACGGCATACATCAAGTTTTTATCTCCATATGCATATCCAAGCGGAGGTGCCATCCCCATAGAAAAACCGGAATAAATCCCAATAAACAAAAATTGCAGATACATAATAATGGAGACAGCAGCTATCCCATCTTCTCCGGCAAACGCCATCGCCGTTCTATTAAAAACAATTGTTGTGATCGCGATTGCCAATTGATTCACAAACTCGGACGTCCGTTTATCATACAGTTAAATCCTATCTTGAAAGACAGTCCTCGAAATGTAAATTCCAAGGTATGTTTCTTCTTCACAAAATAGTAAAGTCCCATAGAAAAAGAAAGTAGCAGTCCTAAAATCGTAGCAAGTGCAGCTCCCAAAATCCCCATGTCCATACATCCCACAAAAACATAGTCCAATACAATATTTAGTAGACCTCCTGCAAGCGCCGTCAAAAAGCTGTAAGTGGGTGAGCCGTCCACGCGAATAAAATAAGTAAGCAGCTCTTTTCCAATGACAACAGGAGTACCGACAAGCCACCAAAAAGCATATGTTTTGCAATCACTCATCGTTAATTGTGTCGCGCCCAGTAATTCCAATAGCGCAGGAAGTTTTATCCAGATTAAGGCAGATACACCGCATCCAACCAACAGTGACAGCAGCATGCTGACAGAAAATGTTCTGTTTGCTTCTTCTTTTCTTTCCCCACTGATATGAAGCGCTGCAAGTGCACTCCCACCTGTTGCAAACGCCAGTGCAATTCCCGTCAATATATTTACAATCGGATACACAATATTGATAGCCGCTAATGCATTTGTCCCCACATAGGACGACACAAAAATTCCATCCACAATGGTATATACCGTATTAAACAATGCCGTCAAATACGTTGGGATAATAAACTTTAATAATTTTCCAAACCGCACTTCCTTCGCTGAATCAAAAATCAATAATTTTTCCATATGTTCCCCCTCCTCAGTGCTATTTTAAACCTTAAAGTAAACTTGAAGGTCAACACAAAATATCTTATAATGAAAGAAAAATTATCAGGAGCAATCATCATGAAAAAACAATTTCACATTGGAGAGATTTCAGAATTTTTCAATCTGCCTGCTTCCACCTTACGTCACTGGGAAAGCACAGGGATTTTGACACCAAAAAAGAATCACGAAAATAACTACCGCGAGTATACGATAGAAGACTTTATGAATCTCTCCGATATTATTTTTTACAAAAGTCTGGGACTCCCGCTCAAACAGATACAAACGATGGAACAGTCCACCCCTGAAGAGCATTCCTTTTTATTACATGAAAAAATTGATGAATTAGTTCAGCAACAGCAAGAACTTCAGCACCGAATGCAAAAACTTCGCAATCATCTAAATGCTATAAATACTTTAAATGAGCTGAAATCCCATCCATTCACAGAAGTCGACATCGATACCGACTGTATTGTCTCTTTTGATTTAGGTGAAATCGAAAAACTCCGACAATATATTGAGAATCCGTATCTGTATTCTCGTGTACAGCATTCAGAACATATTCAGTCAGAGCTTCGGGGATTGACGATTCCGTCTGAACAGCGCTCTTTGTTTCCCGATACTCAGGTACTTTGGGAGAAGAGCAGACACCGTTACATCGCTTGTTTGATGAAAGAAGAAGTCACGGAAGGATTTCCTAATAATTTGTCTCAACTGCTGTCGCAGATTCAAAAGACATACCGCACCGGTTTTATAATCAGCCGATTTTTATTGCGTGCCAAAGAAAATGGAAAGCTCTATGACTTTTACAAAACATTTGTTGAAATTGAGGAGGATTCTTATTTATGTTAACATCACTTGCATTTATTTTTCTCGTAGGTCTTGCTGCCGCAGCTATTTGTCAGCAATTAAAGCTACCCCGTATTATTGGAATGCTCATCACCGGAATCATTCTAGGTCCATATGTTCTTGACTTGCTTGATCCTTCTATTTTGTCCATTTCATCCGAGTTACGGCAAATGGCTCTGATCATCATTCTGTTAAAGGCCGGATTGTCATTAGATCTGTCTGACTTAAAAAAAAAGTCGGGCGTCCCGCTGTTTTGATGTCATTTGTACCTGCAAGTTTTGAAATACTCGCTTTTTTCCTTTTTGCCCCTCATATTTTGGGGATTAAACCGATTGAGGCAGCTGTCATGGGAGCCGTTCTCGCTGCAGTATCTCCTGCTATTGTCGTACCACGAATGGTCCGCCTGATGGACCAGAATTACGGTACAGATAAAAGTATTCCGCAGCTTATCCTTGCCGGTGCCTCCTGCGATGATATTTTTGTCATCGTGCTGTTTTCCACATTTTCCAATATAACCCAAGGTGGAAATGCACATCTGATGGATTTTGTCAACATTCCGGTTTCCATCTTGTTCGGCATCGTACTCGGTGGCATTACTGGGTATCTGCTCAGTTTATTTTCGAGACAGCACATGCACACAAGCATTGTGTCCGAAACAGTATGAAAGTGATTATTGTATTAGGAATTTCTTTTTTTGTTAATGGCAATTGAAACGTGGATGAAAGACATTGTATCTATATCCGGTCTTTTAGCTGTTGTAAGCATGGCATGCCTGTTAAAAATTAAAAGCACCACTTTTGTTTCCAAAAGACTTTCTGATAAATTTGGGAAATTGTGGCTCGCCGCAGAAGTCATTCTGTTTGTTTTAGTCGGAGCTGCTGTAGATATCCGCTATACGCTGAACGCAGGAGGTGCTGCCATTCTCATGATACTGGTTGCACTTCTATTTCGTTCTGTCGGAGTTGCGATATGCCTTATCCGGACGAGGCTCACAAAAAAAGAACGGTTCTTCTGTATCCTTTCTTATCTTCCAAAGGCTACCGTTCAGGCTGCTATTGGCTCTGTTCCGCTTGCTATGGGACTCCCTTGCGGACAGATTGTCCTTTCCGTTGCAGTTTTAGGAATTTTAATCACTGCCCCGCTTGGTGCCATATTGATCGATGGCACTTACAAAAAACTACTTTGCCAATCAAAAAATAAGAAATAACGGAACGTTTCATTGATTCTTCAAAAACTGTTCACATTTTTCTTACTTTTCTATCACACTTTTTACACAAAAAGCCAGTATACTAATAACCATAAAAGATATTAATCTTTTTATATCATTTTCTTTTTCATAATTGCCGGTCATAAGACCGGCTTTTCCTCTGTTTATCCCCTTTTTATATACAACATAAATCTTCTTAAGATTAACTTAATAAAATTTCCTTTTCTTTTAGAATCTAATCATATTTTGGACACATTTTTTCTTTTATACTAAAGTCAGATAGTTGATAGAACAACTATCTCCCCCTCATAAAGTAATTCATCTTCGGGGTAACTCGAAGATGTACACTTTACTCTCATTCCTTTAAATAACCAAAAAAGAAAGCTGTCACAGCTTTCTTTTTTGTCTATCTTTTTCGTTTTTCCATCCAAGTCAGCAAATCGTCAAAAACCAGACTACGATCCACTTCATTTAAAATCTCATGGCGGTCATTTTCATATAACTTCATAGAAACATCTTCTATTCCACATGATTTGTAATTTTTATAAATGTTTTCCACACTCTTTCCAAAGTTACCAACAGGGTCGTCTTTTCCAGCAACCAAAAATATAGGAAGTGTCTTTGGTATCTTTCCATTTTTTTCCTGATGGTTTACTGCCAGTATTCCACAGAACATCTGATAATAAGCGTTTACGGTAAACACAAAGCTGCATAACGGATCTTTTGCATACTTTTGAGAATTAACGGGATTCCTTGACAGCCAGTCCGAACCATTTGTCTCTTGTGAGAACTTCTTATTGAAACCGCCAAACGCCATATTGTTCACCAATTACTGCGGTATTCCCAGCCTTTTCCAAAAGCAATAATACGACATAGCACTTTGCCGGCTGTAAGAAGCAGATTGGACTTGCTTCCAGTTCCCATCACAATGGCTCCCGAAATGCCATCCCCATATAATCCAAGATACTGTCGAAGCAGAAAAGATCCCATACTATGTCCCAGCATAAAATATGGTACATCTTTATATTTTTTCTTCGTTATCTTTCTCAAATGGTGAATATCTCCTATCACGTAGGTATTTCCTTTGGATTCATGAAAAATCCAAGCTTATCTTTTGACGTGACAGATTTGCCATGACCTAGATGGTCATGGCCCACAACATAATATCCTTTTTCTGCTAGAATCGTGCAAATTCATCGTAGCGGTCAATATGCTCCACCATGCCATGGCACATCTGCAATACCGCCGCCACTTTCCCATCCGGTATCCACTCAATTGCATGAATCTGCGTGGCGCCGTCTTTGGATGGATAATAAAATTCGTTTTTCACTACTCTTTTGTTCATTTACATCATCTGCTATCTATCATGAATTCTTATATAATCTCTGTGCGGACACAATGGTTTATAAGCCGGACGGATGATCTTATCCACATTCTTCAGCTCTTCTAACCGGTGTGCACTCCAACCTACGATACGTGCTGCCGCAAAAATCGGTGTATAAAGCGCTTTTGGAAGCCCAAGCATTCCATATACCAAACCACTGTAAAAATCGACATTTGCGTTAACACCTTTGTAAATTCTACGTTTTTCCCCAATCACTTCTGGCGCCATATGCTCTACCATCTCATACAAAGCATATTCTTTTTCGCAGCCTTTCTCCGTTGCAAGCTGCTTTACAAATTTTTTAAAGATATCTGCTCTTGGGTCAGAAACAGAATATACTGCATGTCCCATTCCATAGATCAGCCCTTTTTTATCAAATGCTTTTTTATCAAGCAGATCTTCCAAATATTTACGAACTGCATCCCTGTCTTCCCAGTCTGACAAATGTTCTTTCATATCTTCAAACATCTGTGTCACCTTAATATTGGCGCCACCATGCTTTGGCCCTTTCAAAGATGCCATCGCTGCCGCCATAGTCGAATAGGTATCTGTTCCGGATGAAGTTACAACGTGTGTCGTAAAGGTCGAGTTATTTCCACCGCCGTGATCCATATGTAATACTAATGCCATATCCAGAATCTTTGCCTCTAATGGTGTATATTTCCGATCTTCACGAAGCATCATTAAAATATTTTCCGCCATAGACAGTTCTTTTAATGGTGCATAGATATATAAATCTTCACCTCTGCGATAATTGTAAGCATGATAGCCATATACCATTAACATCGGGAACTGGCTGATCAAATTCAGACACTGGCGCAGAACATTCGGAATCGATGTGTCATCCGCTTTTTCATCGTAAGAATACAGATTCAGTATAGAGCGTGACAAACTATTCATCATATCTCTGCTTGGTGCTTTCATAATAATATCACGCACAAAATTCGGTGGAAGTGTTCTTCTCTCTGACAATGCTTCTGTAAATCTCTTCAGCTGCCCTTCTGTCGGAAGTTCCCCGAACAACAGCAGATATGTCGTCTCTTCAAATCCGTAATGTCCCTCTGCCAAAAATCCATTCACCAGATCCTTGATATTGTAACCCCGGTAATACAAATTTCCCTCACACGGTACTTCCTCACCGTCTACAATCTGAGATGCACAGACATCAGAAATGTTAGTCAGCCCGGCGAGAACACCCTTTCCGTTGACATCACGCAGGCCTCTTTTTACCTGATATTCTGTATATAACTCTTTTTCAATTGCATTGCTTTCTTCACACAATTTGCAAGCTGCAAAATCTCTGGTGTAATGTCAAACAATAACTCGTCTATTGAATTTGCCATAGCCATTCCCCTTTCCGTCTTTAAAGTATTGTAGTTTATTATACTAAATTGTAAATAAAAAACAACAAATATATCATGAACGATTTCTTAAAAAGAGACAAATTTTGTAAAATTTGTCTCTTTTTCAAAATATTCTAATTGCTCGTCGGAAAATATGGTCTCAATGCTCCCGCCACATTACTGATCGGCATCGTCTGAAGCCAAACGCGTCCAGGTCCCGTAATCACTGTATTAAACAGTCCCTCTCCTCCAAATACGACATTTTTTAATCCTCTGATTGTCTGAATGTCCATCTGGCAGCTTGGTGTCATCGCCGCAAGATGTCCTGAATCAATTACGATCTGCTGTCCCGGCTGCAGTTCATATTCCACTACATGACCATCAAACTCAGCAAAAACCGTTCCTATTCCAGACACCCTCTGCAAGATAAATCCTTCTCCACCGAACAATCCCGATGCCACTTTTTGTGGAAATGAATCGACAGTTCCACACCTGCTTCTCCCGCAAGAAACGCACTTTCTGGAAATCATCTCATTTCCAGGTGATACCTGAAATGCCTTGATAGAACCCGGAAAGCTTGAAGCAAATGCGATCATTCCATTTCCGCCCTGTGCTGTGTAAGTATTTTGAAATAAAGCTTCTCCTGAAAATGCTCTTCCAAATACTTTTCCGATACCTCCGTTTGATGTCGTCTGCATCTCCATATTCGGTGACATCCACGACATTGATCCACGCTCTGTGATCATTTTTCACCGGATTCCAAATAACAGATGACAACCGGTAATGTCTCCCCTTTGATTTCATAACGCATATGAATCCCTCCTTTGTGAAGTTTATAGCTGCTGATTAATTCTATCACTAAGCACTGCAAATTCCTGCAATGTCAAAGCTTCACCTCTCACACTCGGACCTTTTCCAAGACTTTCGATCGCAGTTGTGATCACTCTTTCGGAAGATGAATCTCCGGCGAATTATTCAGTCCGTTGGCAAGTGTTTTTCTTCTCTGGTTAAAAGAAGCACGGATAATCTGGAACATTAATTTTTCATTTTCAACTTGTACCGGCGGTTCTTTATGACGTGTCAGACGAATGACTGCCGAACCAACCTTTGGTCTTGGCATAAAACAATTCGGCGGCACATTCGCAACAATATATGGTTCTGCGTAATACTGCACAGCGAGGGAAAGTGCCCCGTAATCTTTGGTCCCCGGTCCCACCTGCATCCGATCTGCCACCTCTTTTTGCACCATGACAGTAATACTTTCAATCGGTACATGGCTTTCAAACAAGCCCATAATAATCGGTGTCGTAATATAATACGGCAGATTTGCTACCACTTTGATCGGCTTGTTGTCATTATATTCCTTTGCAAGTTTTGGAATATCCACTTTCAGCACATCGTCATTGATCACAGTCACATTGTCGTATGCCTGCAACGTATCCTCCAAGATCGGAATCAATGCTTTGTCGATCTCCACCGCCACAACCTGTCTTGCAGCACATGCGAGATACTGTGTCATCGTCCCGATTCCCGGTCCGATCTCCAGCACAAAGTCATCCTTCGTAATCTCTGCTGAACTGATGATTTTATCCAACACATGTGTGTCGATCAAAAAATTCTGTCCAAACTTTTTCTGAAATGAAAAATCGTATTTTTGTAATATTTCAATTGTATTTTGCGGATTGCCTAATGTTGGCTTTGTCATATATTTACCTCAAATTCTAAATAAATCTCTTCCATTTTTCTCTGTGCGGCTAACAACTTCATCGTAGCTGATTCCTTTGAGCTGCGCGATCTCCTGAGCGATATAAGGAATATTCAGAGAAGAATTGCGTTTTCCTCGATTCGGAGCCGGTGCAAGATACGGCGAATCCGTCTCCAGCAGAATCTTTTCCATCGGTATATCTGCCACAACTTCTTTGAGTTTCTTGCTATTCTTAAATGTGACAACACCTCCGACACCGATGTGAAATCCCATCTTCACATATTCCTGCGCCATCTCTTTTGAATACGAAAAGCAATGAATTACACCGCGAAGTCCTTTTCCATGCTGCTGCATCATCTCAAGCGTGTCCGCCGCCGCATCTCTGCTGTGAATGATGACCGGAAGGTTGAATTCCCGCGCCAGTTCAAGCTGCCTTTGGAACCATTTTTTCTGTATCTCATGAGATTCGTTATCCCAATAATAGTCAAGTCCAATTTCTCCAACTGCCACAACCTTATCTCTCTTGCACTGTTCTCTCAAATATGCAATTTTTCCTCATCCAGTATTCCTACTTCATCCGGATGCACACCTACTGCCGCATAGATAAATGGATACTCTTGTGCCAATTGTACCACTTCTGTGCAGGATTGAAAAGTGGCACCGACATTAATAATCGTGCCAATGCCATTTTCCTGCATAGAATTTAAAAGCTCTGTTCTGTCTTCCTCAAACTGCTCATCATCATAATGCGCATGGCTTTCAAATATCATTGCTTCCATCTTATAAAATCTCTTTTCTTAACTGTTCCGGAGTCTTCTGTGACAATAATGCCGGCGCAATATCAAATACTGTCTTCGCCCCACATTCACCATTTGCGGAAAGTCTGTATGCCGCTCTTGCATAAGCAACTAAAACACTTGAAGTAACTCCGGATTTGAATCCAGTTTCAAAGAATACTCAATCACATGTTTATTTCCTTCTCTTCCTGTCTCTCCTGTGCGGATCACAAAACCACCGTGAGGCATTTTGCTGTGATTTTCCTTTAATTCTTCTTCTGTGATAAATGTCACTGTTGTGTCATAATCTGCAAAATAGTTTGGCATTTCCTTGATTGCTTTTTCAATCTGTGCCTTGTCCGCACCTTCTTCCGCTACAACATAGCATTCACGCAAATGCTTCTGTCTTGTCGTAAGCTCCGGCTCACTTCCACTTCTTACTTCTTCAACTGCCGCTTCAATCGGTACTGTATACTGGATTCCGTTTTTTACTCCTTCTACACGACGGATCGCATCAGAATGTCCCTGACTTACACCTTTTCCCCAGAATGTGTAAGTGCTTCCCTGTACTAAAATAGACTCTGCGTAAATACGGTTCAGCGAAAACATTCCCGGATCCCAGCCAACAGAGATAATCCCAATATGATTTCCCTCTTTTGCTGCTGCATCTACATTTGCAAAGTATTCCGGATCTTTGCGTGTGTGTCAAACTGTCAATAATATTAAAGTTCTTGCAATCTGTGGACCCATAACCGGGAGATCTGTCGCAGAGCCCCGCACAGAATCATCACATCCACTTCTCCTTTCAGAGAAAGTACATCATCTAAATGCACCTTTTTCACACCTTCCGTGAGAATGTTTACATCCTCCGGATTACGGCGTGTCACAACCGCCACAAGCTCCATATCATCGTTACGCTCAATTGCAAGCTCCACACCACGTCCTATATTTCCATAACCTACAATACCAATTCTGATTTTATTCATTTTTCTGTTCTCCTTTCAACTTTGGGGACGTAGTAAATTCAATTTTACTACGTCCCCAATTGAATTTGCCCTGTCCCTTTTTGACTTTTACGTGAACTAATTTTAACAAATTTCCGTGCCTGCCGGCATTGTTTTTTCCGGTGTCATCAGCGCAAGGTTACCTTCTGCATCTTCTGCACACAAAAGCATACCTTCTGACAGAACCCCTGCAAGTTTTGCAGGCTTCAAATTCACAAGTACCATAACTTTTTTCCAACCATTTCTTCTGCTGTTATAATGTCCTTTGATACCTGACACAATCTGTTTTACCTGACTTCCGATTTTCACCTGCGAGCAAAGTAATTTTTTCGATTTTTTTACTTCCTCACAAGCGATAATCTCTCCAACCTGGAACTGCATCTTCATGAAATCGTCAAATGTGATCTCTTCTTTTGCTTCGATATCAATTCCTTCCTCTTCTTTTTCTTCCTCTACCGGTGGATGAAGCTCTTCCACTTTTTTTTTTATCACTTCTTCCAAATCAAGTCTCTGGAATAAGATCTCCGGCTTATCTGTTACATTTCCGCCGTTCAACTGAGCAAGAATCTTTTCAGCTGTCTCCGGCATAAAGGATGACAATAATTCTGCTCCCTTAGAAATGCTGTCAATCAAGTTATAAAGCACTGTCTCAAGACGATCTTTCTGCGCTTCATCTTTTGCAAGTACCCAAGGCATTGTCTCATCAATGTATTTGTTGCAACGTTTGAAGAGATTGAAAATCTCTGTGATCGCATCTGCCACACGAAGTTTGTCCATCTTCTCCTCGACAGCTGCCGGAGTGCCGTCTACAACCGCCTTCAAGTCTGCATCTACATCCCCTGCTACTCCCTTGTCAGTCACGCTTCCGCCAAAATATTTATTTGTCATGGAAACTGTTCTGTTCACAAGATTTCCAAGTGTATTTGCAAGATCAGAGTTCATACGCTCTACCATCAGCTCCCATGTGATTACACCATCATTTTCGAATGGCATCTCATGCAGCACAAAGTAACGGACAGCATCCACACCGAACATATTCACAAGCTCGTCTGCGTAGATTACATTTCCTTTCGATTTACTCATCTTTCCGTCACCCTGCAAAAGCCATGGATGTCCGAAAATCTGTTTCGGCAATGGCAAATCCAATGCCATCAAGAAAATCGGCCAGTAAATTGTATGGAAACGAATGATATCTTTTCCAATCAAATGCAAGTCAGCAGGCCAGTCTTTTTTGAACTGTTCTGTGCTCTCGCCGTCACAGTCATAACCAATACCAGTGATGTAGTTTGTCAGCGCATCAAGCCATACATATACAACATGTTTTGGGTCAAGTCTACCGGAATTCCCCATTTAAATGAAGTTCTCGATACACAAAGATCCTGAAGCCCCGGCAATAAGAAATTGTTCATCATCTCATTTTTACGGGAAACCGGCTGAATAAATTCCGGATGCGTGTTAATGTGCTCAATCAGTCTGTCCGCATATTTGCTCATTTTGAAGAAATATGCTTCCTCCTGTGCTGGTTGCACCTCGCGTCCACAGTCCGGACATTTCCCGTCTACTAACTGAGATTCTGTGAAAAATGACTCACAAGGTGTACAGTACATTCCTTCGTAGTGTCCTTTGTAAATATCACCTTGTTCATATAATCTTTTGAAAATCTTCTGAACTTGTTTCTCATGGTAATCATCTGTTGTACGAATGAATTTGTCATAAGAAGTATTCATCATATCGGCAATCGCCTTTACTTCCCCGGCAACTTTATCCACAAATTCCTTTGGTGAAACGCCTGCTTCCTCCGCCTTCAACTCAATTTTCTGTCCGTGTTCGTCAGTTCCTGTCTGGAAAAATACATCATATCCCTGACTTCTCTTGTATCTTGCAATCGCATCTGCAAGTACAAATTCATATGTGTTTCCAATATGCGGCTTGCCCGATGTGTAGGCAATCGCTGTCGTCATATAAAATTTCTTCTTGTCCATGTTCCTACTCCTTTTTGTATAAAAATGAAACCCATCTTCCCAACAAAAGTTAAGAAGACGGGTCTGATACCGTGTTACCACTTCTCTTCGCTTATACTTCACAGTATAAACCTTATCAATATGCTCATACACCATACTC
>ENA-OQJH01001120-OQJH01001120.1-human-gut-metagenome-genome-assembly--contig:-NODE-1120-length-12033-cov-3.060642_pt1 | contig 12033 bp, 10 predicted proteins | sample MGYA00242597_ERZ504763 | MGnify/ENA primary metagenome ERZ504763 (study PRJEB26092, sample SAMD00036359) | human gut metagenome | host: Homo sapiens | study: EMG produced TPA metagenomics assembly of... | reverse complement strand
TTTATTTTATTGCATAGAGATGATGCTTGACTTATGAAAATGAAGTTGTTTGTAAAATATATTTCTTTATTAATTCTCTTGTTTGTTGTTGGAGGATGTAAAGAAAAATGGCTGACATGTATGTGACTAAGGTCACCGATTTGACAGGAGAGGAAGAACAAGTTTTGAAATTGGAATATGATCGTGATGGTAAAATTATAAAGTATGGAGATACCCCGGTAAGGTATGAGGGCGACCAAATCACAATCGGACAGATGGATTGTTTGAATACCGGCAATAAGCTTTGCAATGTTACGTTTCAAATAGGAAAAGGCAAGGCGAGGGAAAGTAGGGCCCGTTGTATATTGAAGGTAGAAGAGGAGGTTTATGAAGTTGATAAACAGACTGTCTATGATTATAAAGGAGATACTATTTTTATCAATTCTGATTATCGTGCTACTTCCGATTATCGTTTCTTGAGAAAAGTGCAAGGAAAATATGTTTTTGATCAATTGGGACGGTTGAAGGAAGTAATGACTGTTTTTACTGAAGCAAATGATAGTGTGTCTAGTTGTCATACTTATTATAATTATGATAATAACATTAACTATCAGGCGAATTTGAATTTACAGGCTTATGTGATTGATTATGATGGGGTGGATAGTTTCTTCTATTTTTTATTGAATCTTGGGCAGTTGAGGAATAGAACAGCCTTACCTAATGATATCGGATATTGTATGAATCATGGTTTAAGCACTTATAATGTGCATGCCAATTATCGTCTGGATGATGAGAATCCGGTCAGGATAGAAGTTTTATATAATTATACCAAACTTCTATCCCGAATAGATTTATCTTATAATCCTTTAAATTAATTCATCGGGAAGTATAAACAAGTCTACTTCATTGGCGCCTTGCTTTATCAAGTCTTTCTTATCTATTTGGTAAAGACGGATAAACTCATCATGACTGTCGCATAGTTCCTGGGCTTTGCGATAATATTCTATTGATTTTTCTGTTTCATTCAGGATATAATACACATGTCCTGCATTCATCCAGTCTTCCATAATGGGTTTGGGCTCGGATATCAGCAAGTCGTAATATTTCTTGGCTTGTTGATGGTTGCCGGTAATGAAGGAACACCATCCGATGGCGCGTCGGGCATTCTGTGGCTTTTTATCCAGATACTCCACTTTGAAGAAATAAGCCAGTGCTTCATCGTATCGTTCCAGTGCCATCAGGCATTGTCCTATTTGTAGCGTCAGATTCAGATTGTCAGGCTGTACTTGTTCCACCTTATTATAATATTCCAAAGCTTGTTGGTAGTTTCCTTCTTTTCTATAACATTGTGCCAAATGGCGGTTATTCCATGCGTTATCAGGGATCAGCAGATCTGATTGCAGGTAATAATCTATCGCTTTTTTATAGGAACCGATTTTCTGATAAATGAAACCTGCTTTCTGCCATAATTCAGCATTTTTACGATTGTATAATTCAATTGATTTATCATAGAGAATCCCGGCTTCTGTCAGGTCGTCGTGTGTGAATAGGTAATCTGCCAGCTTGTTGATATATCTTTGTGCAACAAGGCTTGAGACAATGTTTCTTTATTCCATAAGTCTAGAGTGTCCTCAAAAATGTCATGTATTTCATGTCTTCTTGACCATAATTTGAAGAAACGGTAGAGGTCATGAATATATTGCCGGCTCACGAATTCAGCGCGAGCTTTTGATTGTGACATTTCTTTTAAACGTTCTTTCAGTTCTTCAGAAGCCTCATGTTGTCCGTTCAATTGTTGCTGCATGAGATTTCTTTGGCTTTCCGGCATTTGTAACATGGTAAAACAAAAAGAGTATTTGTCGGAATTGCAGAATACATCCGAGTTCATCAAAATGTTGAGCAGAGAGATTTTTTGTTCGTCATTTCCGAGAGATAATTTGGCGATATCCTGATATTGGGGGTCAAAAGGATAGAACCAGTGAGAAATTTTGCGGAAAAACGGGAATTGTTTCAGCTGTGAAAAGGTACTCATATACACATCCGCCCCGGACATTTGCAGTTCACCTAATTCGCGCAATTTATCGGTAATGCCTGAACGGTCAATCCATTCTTCCCATTCCGGATTATGATCTTCGGCATCTTCATCCAGTCCTTCCAAATTAAGTTTGGGATTTTTCATCATTTCGGGAATGATTTCTTCACGCATCTTCTTGTCTATCTTTCGGGTTTCACGGGAAGATTGCAATAATTGAATCTGGATATGATGCAGGTTTTTGATGAACTCGGTCATTTTCATTCAGTTCATTTATGCGCGACACGGCTTCAGGGTATTGAAGGATACGCTTTTCATAATAGTAGCATGTTAGTGCGATCCCTGCAATAGCCCGCTGATTCAGCATGGTATCCTGATGGGTATAGGCGTTCAATAGAAACATGAACTTGCGGATGTCGAATATTTGCAGCAGGCTCATGGTGACGGCGCTGACCATTATGGAAAGGTCGTTGACTTGGATCAATAGTGAGTTGAACAAAATTTGCGCTTCAGCATATTCCGATTCACTCCACCGGGTGGATACCCATATTTTTTCAAATAATTCGTCTACGGCTGTTTCGTGACGTTTTCTCATGGCATCCATTTCTTCATTTCTTTTGGCCTCGGTGGTATATATCAATGGGGCTGTAGCCATATCTTCTGTATATGCCTCCAATTGCATTTGTAATTCGGCATAGCTGTGGGGAGGGCTTTGGACAAAAGTGCGCATTGTGTCATAATAGGCTCCATAATTTTGTGTTGCCTGTACGGCTATATGGATACGGTCGGTCAGTTCGTATGCCGTGCGCAACATTTTATGGTATATTTCTACCTTATTGGGATCTTTCATCCTTTTGAAGTATATTGCAGCATCAGTCGTATGACGTTTGCAGGGCTTCTAGCTCATTCTTTAATTGCCAGTCGGAAGTATGTGTGGCATATCCTGTCATTTGGAATAATGCTTCTTTTAACCGATATTGGTCTAATAGTTTTATGATTTCTTCGCGCATATTTTAAAGTTCTATTTGTATGTCTTTTATAAACAAATGCCGGCAGACTTCGGTTCTCGATTTATTTCAACCAAGTTGCCCGTTTCCATATATATTCCATCGGACCGTGAGAGTGATGATTCATCCACCAGCGGCAGAAAGAGAATTGCAAGATGAAGAAAACTATTCCTGCCAGGCAGCTGGCTGTGATACCAAACTGATTGTGCAATGCAAATCCCCAGTTGTAGTATAACATAGAACCTACTATACTTTGAGTGATATAATTGGTAAGGCTCATCTTTCCGTATGGCGTTATTTTCATTAATCCGTCGTGTAAGTTTGTCTTGTAAAAAGCGAAGACGACACCGGATACCAGAATCAGCATAAATGCAAAATTGGAAAGCGAGGTGATGATTAGTGAAAGAGGGGTCAGAATGGATTTATTTGTGATAAAGTCTGGTAGCATATTGCCCAACCATATAAAGGGAAAAATGAGACGAGTGAGCCTGCAAGTACCTTGTTCCATACCTTCAAGTGCTCTTTCAAAAAAGTCCCTTGCGCCCTATCAGCATACCGAGCAGGAAGAGGGCGGCTGTTTGGAATACCCGTCCGTGATCCCAGGCCCAGGCAAGGCTTGCCAACTGTCCTTCCCATAAATTGACACGGATGGTTTCCAGAAAATTACCATTGCTTTGCACTGCAAAAGTTGCATTCCAGAAGCTGCGGGTGGGGATGGCCGGAGTAACAAATTCCGGATCGAAGCAGGCACGTATTACATAATAAAGCGGCAATGGCTGGATTAATAGCAGACATGCCAATGCAAATATCCATTTGTCTTTCAGCCGGCAAGTCAGTGGCAGGATGAAACCTACTAAAGAATAAAGGACCAGCACTTCCGCTGTGAAAAAACTGGCATTGATATTACCTATCAGGAAAAGAAGAATTAACCGCCAACAAAAACGTAGACGGAAATCATTGCCCCGTAGGCGTTGGTTGTCATCTTGAATAAAAAAGCTAAAACCGAAAAGTAAAGCGAATATGGCGTATGCTTTTCCGCCGAACATGAAGAATAACCCGCTCCAAATGGCTTTGTCCGAGAAGTTCAGCCACGCACTTTGTCCGGCTGTATCGGGAAATGAGTAGAAATTAAAATGTTCGATAGAGTGCAGGATGATGATTCCCATCACTGCCAGTCCGCGTAGCACATCAGCTACATCTACACGTGCGTGTCCTTTCAATTTTGTGTTTATTGCTTTTGTTTCCATGGGGTTATATATTAGCGTACAAAAATAGGAAAATCTTGAATAGTTGGCAAAAAAAGGAGGAAGTAATCAGATATTTCTTTAATTTTGTCCCCATCTTAAAAAAAGATATGGATATTTCGGAATTGCAACGTATTTATGCTGGTCATCCTAACACTAAGGGACTGGCTGCGTTATTGGAAGATTCCTCAGTGAGGACTATTTTCCTGGGAGGATTATATGCTTCTGCGGCAGCTTTATTTGTTTCCTCCTTTCTTAGAGAGAATAAACAGACATTTGTATTTGTACTGGGTGACTTGGAGGAAGCGGGTTACTTTTATCATGACCTGACACAGGTGAACGGTGATGAGCATATTTTGTTCTTTCCATCCTCGTATCGTCGGGCTGTTAAATATGGGCAGAAAGATGCAGCCAATGAGATCCTGCGTACGGAAGTGTTGAGCCGTTTACAGAAAGGCGATCCGCTATGTGTGGTGACTTATCCTGAAGCGTTGGCGGAGAAAGTGGTATCACAAAAGGTACTGATGGACAAGACGTTAAAACTTGGTGTGGGTGAGCATGTGGACACAGAGTTTATCACGGAAGTGCTGTCCGGTTACGGATTCGAGCATGTAGATTATGTTTATGAACCGGGGCAATATGCTGTACGCGGTAGTATTATTGACGTCTTCTCTTTTGCTTCCGAGTATCCTTACCGTATTGACTTTTTTGGTGACGAGGTAGACAGCATCCGTACTTTTGAAGTGGAAAACCAGCTTTCGAAAGAGAAGAAACAGAGCATTGCCATCGTGCCCGAGCTGACGAATGCCGCCGACAAGAGCGGGGTGTCTTTCTTTGAATTCATTCCTCGGGAAACAGTTCTGGCAATGAAAGATTTTCTTTGGGTACGTGAAAGAATACAGGTAGTACGGGAGGAGGCACTCTCTCCTCAGGCGCTTGCCGCATACGAGGGAGAGAAGACGGAACTGATGAATTTGGAACTGAAGCTGATAGACGGGGCGGAATTTACAGTACGGGCTTTGGAATTCAAACGGATTGAATTTGGTAACAAACCTACAGGAACTCCACAGGCTACGTTGGCTTTCGATACGACAGTCCAGCCTATTTTTCATAAGAATTTTGATTTGGTAAGCACTTCATTCACTGATTATCAGAAACGAGGTTACACCTTATATATATGTACCGATAGTGAGAAGCAGGCAAAGCGTCTGAAAGATATCTTTGAGGAGCGTGGTGATCATATCACGTTCATTCCGGTCAACAAGACTTACATGAGGGCTTTACAGATAATGTATTGAAAAGCTGCTTTTTACAGACCATCAGATTTTTGACCGTTTCCATAAATACAATCTTCGTAGCGACAAGGCGCGTAGCGGTAAGGTGGCGTTGACCTTAAAAGAGTTGAGCCAGTTTGAGCCGGGTGACTTTGTGGTACATATAGATCATGGTGTAGGTCGTTTTGGCGGTTTGGTACGCATTCCGAATGGAAATACCACTCAGGAAGTGATTAAACTTACTTATCAGAATGAGGATGTGGTATTTGTTTCCATTCATTCCCTGCATAAAATATCCAAGTATAAAGGGAAGGAGGGAGAAACTCCCCGCCTGAACAAATTGGGAACCGGTGCGTGGGAAAAAATGAAAGAGCGTACCAAGAGTAAAATCAAAGATATAGCTCGTGATCTGATCAAACTGTATTCGCAACGTAAACAGGAAAAAGGATTTTCGTATAGTCCCGACAGTTTTATGCAACATGAATTAGAGGCAAGCTTTATCTATGAGGATACCCCCGATCAGTTGAAGGCGACCCAAGATGCCAAAGCCGATATGGAGAGCGATCGCCTATGGACCGTTTAGTGTGTGGTGATGTGGGATTCGGAAAGACCGAAGTAGCGATTCGTGCCGCTTTCAAAGCTGTGACAGATAACAAACAGGTGGCTGTGCTGGTTCCCACTACGGTTTTAGCTTATCAGCACTTTCAGACTTTTAGCGAACGGTTGAAAGATTTTCCATGTAAGGTGGATTATTTGAGCCGCGCCCGCAGTACGAAAGATGTTTCCAGAATAGTGAAAGAACTGGCGGATGGAAAAATAAATATTTTGATCGGTACACATAAAATCATCGGTAAAAGCGTTAAGTTCAAAGATTTAGGATTGCTGATCATTGATGAGGAACAGAAGTTCGGAGTAAGTGTGAAAGAGAAGTTGCGTCAGATGAAAGTGAATGTGGATACACTTACTATGACCGCTACCCCCATCCCCCGTACTTTGCAGTTCTCGTTAATGGGCGCCCGTGATCTTTCTGTTATTCAGACTCCGCCTCCCAACCGTTATCCCATTCAGACAGAGGTGCATACCTTTAATGAAGATATCATAACGGAAGCGATCAATTTTGAAATGAGCCGTAACGGACAGGTATTCTTTGTCAATAACCGCATACAGAATCTGGTAGAATTGGAAGCCATGATCAAGCGGAATATACCCGATTGCCGTGTCTGCATAGGTCATGGACAGATGGAGCCCGAAAAGCTGGAAAAGATTATTTTCGACTTTGTGAACTATGATTATGATGTGCTGCTGGCAACCACCATTATCGAGAGTGGCATTGACATACCGAATGCCAATACGATTATCATCAACCAGGCGCAGAATTTTGGCTTGAGTGATTTGCACCAGATGCGTGGACGTGTGGGAAGAAGCAATAAAAAAGCATTCTGTTATTTGTTGGCGCCTCCGTTGACTTCACTGACTCCTGAGGCAAAGCGTCGTCTTCAAGCCATTGAAAATTTCAGTGATCTGGGCAGCGGTATTCATATAGCCATGCAGGATTTGGATATCCGTGGAGCAGGAAATATGCTGGGGGCGGAGCAGAGTGGTTTCATTGCCGATTTGGGCTATGAAACTTATCAGAAGATATTGGCTGAAGCGGTGAAGGAATTGAAAGAGGATGAGTTTGCCGATCTTTACGCAGAGGAGTTGCAGGCAGCGGGAGAAGAGAAAATCAGTGGCGAGAACTTTGTGGATGAATGTCAGGTGGAAAGTGATTTGGAATTGCTTTTCCCTAATGAGTATATCCCCAGCAGCAGCGAACGTATGTTGCTTTATCGTGAACTGGACGGATTGGAATTGGATAAGGACCTGCTCGCTTTCAAGGCACGGTTGGAGGACCGTTTCGGAAAGGTTCCTCCGAAGGGCTGGAACTTCTGCGTATCGTACCTTTGCGCAGATTGGCTAAACGGTTGGGGGTGGAAAAAGTATTCTTGAAAGCCGGACGAATGACTTTGTTCTTTATCAGTAATCAGGAAAGTCCTTATTATCAAAGTGCGGCTTTTGGCAAGGTGATTGATTACATGAGCAAGAATCCGCGTTACTGCAATTTGCGTGAGCAGAACGGCAAGCGTAGTATGGTAGTCAAGAATGTGGAAACGGTAGAGACTGCGGTAGGTATTCTGCAGGAGATGGTGAGTCTGTGATAAAAGATGTCTGTATTGGCGGATTTCTTTCGTAGAAGAGATGAACCAACCGATGGTTCGGCAGAAACCTGCATTGCTGTAGAGTAAGCAGGATATGTTAACGTAAAATTGAATATTAACTAAATAAATAGCTGATTTTAATTAATTGTTTAACGGATTTGAATTCGGGGTGTTTTATATTAAAAAATAATATAAGACGCTCCTTTTTCTTTTAACTTATCTATATTTTTACTATCTTACTTCCAGTTTAAAAGCGGACACTGAGATTTTTACTCACATATTGTCTAATTTAAAAAACACTTGTTATGGAAGTGAAAAAAACACGAAGAGCCGACCTTGAAAAGGGTAAGTCCCGTTGGCTGTTCATGGGGCTCATTGTGACGCTGTCGTTTATGTTTGTTTCGTTCGAATGGACTGAACGTAATGTAACTTACACGATCAGTGATCTAGTCAGTGACCCGGATTTCTTTGAAGAATTAGTTCCTGTAACCTATAATCAGGATAAACCTCTGCCGCCACCGCCTCCGCCGGCTGCCGTCAACCCGGAAGAGCTCAATATAGTGGATAATCAATCGACGGAAACAGAAACCGATATTGCCGCTTCGGACCCTACGGACGCTCCTGTTATTATACCCATTCCTGTTGAAGTACCCGAGGAAGTAGTGGATGAAAATGTGGAATTTGTGGTGGTGGAAGAGATGCCGATGTTTCGTGATGGTACTGCTGATTTGATGAAGTATTTGAGTGAAAACATCAAATATCCTACTGTCAGTGCCGAGCAGGGAGTTCAAGGTAAGGTTGTGTACAGTTTATTGTGGGTGTTCATGGCGAGATTCTGAATCCGGTAGTGGTGAAGAGCGTGGATCCGTATCTGGACAAGGAAGCAATCCGCGTGATCAGTTCCATGCCAAAATGGAAGCCCGGCAAGCAAAGAGGAAAAGCAGTGAGGGTGAAATACACTGTTCCTGTAGTCTTCAGACTGCAAAATTAAGATTTAATTAGTATGGATGGAGGAAGCGTAATCTCGGGAGAGGACGCTTCCTCTTTTTTATCTCAAATTATCCTAAGCATAAAGAGATATATACGTTTGCTAATGTATTACTTTATTAAAATATACTTATTTATAAGCTGTGAATAGGTACAACCTAAATTGCATCATGAAAATCTAAATATGGAAAATTAGTTGCAATAACAAGCCTATGATATAATAGGCTGACAATCAAAAGATTTTCATTTTTACTGTTTAATAAAACTTGGGATTCTCTTAGTAAGAGAACCCCATTTCGCTGCAAAGATAACTATAATTCCTTAATATCGAAATATCATCATTAAAAAAAGACCTCAAAATTGGCTTCAAATTCGCGATTGTTTGCAAAATCAAGGTCGAAAGCACTCCTATAAACCATATTATCAGGCATTTAATAAAACTTGGGGTTCTCTTACTAAGAGAACCCCAACAAAAAACGAAAATTGATGGCTTATGGAAAAGCCACTCAACTTTGCCCCTTTTGGCACGCAGAATTATCCCTTTTGGCTAAAATATGATTGACCCCTTTGGCTAAAATAGTGTTGCCCACTTGCTTCACCTATAATTATAGTTTTTTGTGTAGATTTGAGTACCCTTGTCCTGGTGTAACGGGGGAGAAAATAAAATCTATACAAATGAATAAACGAATCAAAAACATTTTAAGATGTTATGCGGCTGGCATAGGAATCAAGGAAACGGCATCTACGTTTCATATTTCCCGTAATACAGTCCGCAAATATGTCCGCTTATTCCTTTCAAGCGGCAAGAGTATTGAACAGCTTCTTTCCCTGCCCAATGGACAGTTGGATGAACTGTTCGGCTGCACGGATACCCGGCATCGGGAGCTTCATCCAAAAGGATTGAATTGGAGGCCTTGCTTCCCGGATATGTATCTCGTCTGTCACGCAAAGGTATGAGTGTCCGAAAACTGTTCAAGGAGTACCATACCGAATATCCGGACGGCTATCAGTTGTCTTCCTTCAAACGGATTGTCAGCGAATACAGGTTTCACATTAAGGTTGTCGGTCATGTAGAGCACTATGCCGCAGAGCAGATGTATATTGACTTTGCCGGTGACAGACTTGAAGTTGTTGATGAAATGACGGGCGAGACGAAGAAAGCCGAGGTATTTGTTGCCATCCTTCCGTTCAGCCATTATACCTACTGCGAAGCCGTATGGTCGCAACGCAAGGAAGACCTGATAAAGGCATGCGAGAATGCCATTCAATATTTTGAAGGTGTTCCTGCGGCTATCGTCCCCGACAATCTGAAGGCTGCCGTCACACGAAGCGACCGCAACGAACCTGTCATCAATGATGATTTCGCCGCTTTTGCCGAATATTACGGCTGTGTGGTCTATCCTGCTCGTGTGCGTCACCCCAAGGACAAGGCTTTGGTAGAAAATGCCGTAAAGCTCCTCTACCGTTCCATTTACCTTGATATAGAGGGAATGACATTTTCCAGTTTGGAGGAACTCAATACCGCCATCCATATTTCCTTGCTTGATTTCAATGAAAAGGTGATGGCCGGACGGGAGATGTCACGCAAGGAAATATTCCTTCATGGAGAGAAGGATTATCTTCGTCCGCTTCCCGTGAAACGCTACGTAATGAAAGAAAGGAAACTGATGACCGTGGGAAAGAACTCTTACGTTTCCTTGTTCAAGCACCATTACAGTGTTCCGAAAGAGTATGTAGGCAGGCGCATGACGATTCTCTATGATGCCGACACGGTGGAAATCTATTGTGGAATGAACCTTGTCGCCACCCATGACCGCTGTGACATTCCTTACACTTATTCTTGGAAAAAGGAGCACAACCTGCCTGGTCATTATGGTCCCTATGACAAGGACTTGGAGGAACTCTTTCAACGTGCCTCGGAAATAGACAACATCGTATTGAACTATCTTCAGGAAGTGGAGCGTGTCATGCAATATCCACCCAAAGCGTTCAGGTCATGCCGTGGCATCATGACACTGGAGAAGAAATACGGCCGTGACCGTCTAGTTGCGGCTTGCGCATGTGCGGATCAGAAATTGCAATACGGATACCAAGCCTTGCGCGAGGTGCTTGAACTGGGAGAAGATGTGGATTTCCTTCCTGATGAGGACGGAAAAGTACAGTCCAACGTGACTTCCCAGATTCCATTGACCCACAAAAATATACGTGGACGTGAATATTACAAAAAAGACAAACAATAAAACTATTATTTATGGAAGTAAACAATAAAACAGCTCCCGTTACGGGACAACAAGACCAGAATACCATATCACTGGATTTAATGAACCGTATGAAATTGCATGGTATGGCAGAGGCTTTCAGGGAAAGTCTTGCCGGCACCACTCCGCAATCCATGACTGCGGACACGTTCCTTTCCATGCTCCTTGCACGCGAATGGGACTATCGCTCCCAGGCTGCCATTGCACGGCTCACCAAAAATGCGGCATTCCGCTACAAGGCTTATATTGAGCAGATTGACTATGCCACGAACCGGGGACTGGACCGCAATCAGATGGAACGTCTCGCCACCCTTGATTTTGTGCATAAGGCACAGAACCTTTTCATTACTGGTTCTTCCGGAACGGGAAAAAGCTATTTGGCCTGTGCCCTTGGACACGAAGCATGCAAAAGGGGATTCCGTACCTTCTATGCCAATGCTCCGAAACTGCTCGGTGCGCTGAAAGTCGCCAAAGTAAAAGGTACACTTGAAGCGGAACTCAAGAAGATTGAGCGTTGCCAGCTACTCATTCTTGACGACTTGTTTATTGTACCACTTGACGCCAAAGAGCGTCCCATACTGCTTGAAATTATTGAGGATAGGCATGAACGGAAATCTGTCATCATCACATCGCAGTATCCATCTTCCAACTGGTATGACATGGTAGGTGATCCAACAATAGCCGATGCAATCCTTGACCGCATCATACATACGGCCCATACTATAGAATTATATGGTGAAAGTATGCGAAAATTAAAATCTAAGAAAAACGAGAATTTTTAAAAGGGTAAAATAATATTGCCCCCCAACACCAGACTTAAAGGGTCAATCATATAGTACAAAAAGGTGGGCAAATCTTGCGTGGCCAAAAGGGTCAAAGTTGAGTGGCTTTTCCAGTTGATACAACTTACGGAAAATAAGCAGAATAATAAAACAGCCATCATTGTAATTTTCACTGTTAACCTTGTATATTTTTTAAGTTGAATATTCATATTCTTAGTGCTGATAATGGTTTGGTGAGGAACAGCGTTCAGCTGTTGGCTCGACCTTGTAAA
>ENA-OQJH01001119-OQJH01001119.1-human-gut-metagenome-genome-assembly--contig:-NODE-1119-length-12049-cov-1.355477_pt1 | contig 12049 bp, 23 predicted proteins | sample MGYA00242597_ERZ504763 | MGnify/ENA primary metagenome ERZ504763 (study PRJEB26092, sample SAMD00036359) | human gut metagenome | host: Homo sapiens | study: EMG produced TPA metagenomics assembly of... | reverse complement strand
CCGCATACCATCCCTCATCTTGTATAAATGTTCCATCAGCACGCAGATTCATACTCATCGGTTTCCCACATTTTTGGCAGTGCGGGACCAACTCTGATGGAATCTTCCTTTCAGGTTGTCTGCTTTCCGGAACAACTAACCGCCCATTACCATCGACACGATACCCTTGCGCCTCAACCATTTTCTAATGACCGCTTCGTTATTGTAAGTGTTCTGATGACACGGTTCACTGCACTGGAACAGACCATAGTCCCCTTGCGTGTAAAATAACCGATGTTTATCAAATCCGGCTTTTTGAAAGCAATGATCTACATTTGTGGTCAATACAAAATAGTCTTTTTCTTTAACCCGTGAATACAAATTATTATAAACCGGATTCGGTGCATCCATATATCGATTGATGTAAATATATCTGCTCCAATATGCCCAATGTTCTTCCAATGTCTCATATGGATAAAAGCCACCGGAATACATATCTATAAAATGATATCTATTTGCAAAATCTCCAAAGTACTCTTTAAAACGTCTCCCGCATAATGAAATCCGGCAGAAGTTGACTAACCGGCCCCCGCTCCAATAATAATCGCGTCTGCCTGTTGGATTTGTTTTTCCAGTTTCTCAATCTCTTTCCAACAATCGGTTGTAGATTTCCCAATCTTTTCCTTAAAAACATTAAATACCACCTCCATCTGTGAACCTGTTTCTCGGAAATATTTTTTGACTGTATCCACAGCAATCTGACCTGCAATCTCATTCGGAAAGTGAAACTCTCCTGTGGAAATACAACAGAATGCAATGGATTTCAATTCATATGCATCCGCCAACTCCAGACAAGAACGATAGCAGGCTGCAAGCAGCGTACGGTCTTTTTCTGTCAATTGCCCACGGACAATCGGACCAACAGTATGCAGAACATATTTCGCCGGAAGATTGTAGCCCTTTGTGATTTTTGCTTTTCCCGTCGGCTCCGGTTCCCCTTGCCTTTCCATTATTTTTGACATTCCAACCGCAACTGAATCCCCGCATTAGAATGTATTGCGTTATCAATACAACCATGACAAGGAATAAAACATCCTAGCAGCGCACTGTTTCCGGCATTTACAATTGCATCAACTTTTAATTTTGTGATATCACCTTTCCAAAGATACATATTATCCTTACGTGATGTCAAAAAATTCAGTTCGGTAATCTCCTGCTGTGTCAATTCATTTTTCAAATACTCATCCTGTATACGAAGAAATTCTCTGCTGATCGGAACAGCCGGACGAACGTTCATCAATGACCGCAACAGCCGTTTTTTCTCTTCTATTTCAGTTGGAATAGAAATCTCCTCATATTCCGGTTGTTCCTTTATGAGACAGGTAATCAAATATTCCAAACGTTCTGTTTGTGTCATGTCATCCTTCCTCCTTTTATTGTAATACCTATCATTACAACTTTAATATGAACCATTTTTATCGTAATGTCAATAGTTACAACATTTTTATGATGACAAAAAATGCTCGATATTAGAAAAAAGACTTCACCCAGAAAATTTCTAAGTAAAGTCTCTCTATCTATTCTCTTTCTTTCGCAATATAATATTGTGTATCTTTCATCACATCTTCTAATGTAATTTTACCAAGCTCATTCTCCAAGGCATCTTGTATCTGTATAAGTTTTCCGTCCAAAACATTGTGAATATTTCTTCCAACCGGACACTTCTGATTCGGATTTTCATGAAATGAAAGTTCTCCATGCTCTACACATTCTACCGCCTGATAGATATCAAAAAATGTAATCTCATCAAGTGGTTTTGCAATCGAAGCACCTCCACTTCCTCTCTGCACTTTCACAAGTCCTGCTGCCTTTAATTGAGACGATATCTTTCGAATAATCACCGGATTGACATTGATACTGGCAGCCAAAAACTCACTGGTAAGTTTAAATTCCTCTTTAAATGTATCGATACAGGCAAATATATGAACTGCAATTGTAAAACGCTTGAAATCTGCATGGTAGTTCCTCCTTTCGTGATTTTCTCTACCACAGATTATAATGCCATCTCATTGTAGTGTCAACATTACATCCCATAGTGATGACAATGTCTACCGGTGGTATTTCAGACAACAGTTTTGAATATTGTGTTTCTTCCATATCAATCTGATACTGCTCTTTCATCAAACGGACAGCATCTTGATTGATCTGTGGTTTCGTCTCCGTACCTGCTGAATAGCTTTCAAAAATCTCAGAAACCAAGCTTTTCCCAAGCACTTCCGCAATCTGACTTCTGCAAGAATTATGGACACATACAAATGCCACTTTCTCTTTCATTTTCATCTCCTCCTGCTCATCTACATTAAAAATACATGAAATGCATTAAACACATATCCAACTATTATAATTCCGGTCGCACAAATTGTAATAAATACACCTAGCAACTTTGGTTTTACGGCCTTTTTCAACATAATCATGGACGGCAGACTCAGTGTTGTAACCGCCATCATAAAAGAAAGAATCGTTCCAAGTTGCGCCCCTTTTACAAGCAGTGCTTCCGCAATCGGAATTGTCCCGAAAATATCCGCATACATCGGAATTCCAACCAAGGTTGCAAGGACTACGCCAAACGGATTGTTGCTTCCCAAAATGGATTCAATCCACGTCTGAGGAATCCAATTGTGAATAATCGCTCCAATTCCCACACCCACTAAAATATACGGAAATACTTTACGAAATGTCCATTGCACTTGTTCTTTTGCATTCATAACCCGTTCTCGCTTTGTGATAGTCGGGGAGTCACTCTCCACATGACTGGCGTTTCTGATAAATTCTTCCACATACGTTTCCATATGCATTTTTTCTATAAGCGTACCTCCTATTACCGCAATCGCAAGTCCTAAGATAACATAGACAAATGCAATTTCCGCGCCAAAGATGCTCATCAACAATACCAAACTTCCCAAATCGACCATCGGTGAAGATATCAAAAACGAAAATGTTACTCCAAGCGGCAATCCTGCACTTGTAAATCCCATAAAAATTGGAATACTTGAACACGAGCAAAACGGAGTCACGGTTCCAAGCAACGCCGAAATTATATTTGCCCATATTCCATGAATCTTCCTAATATCTTTTTACTTCTCTCCGGTGGAAATAGCTTTGAATATAGGATATGATAAAATAAGCAAGCATAATAAAATCGTAATCTTAATCACATCATATAGGAAAAACTGAATGCTTCCTCCTACTCTTCCTTGAATATCTACCCCCAACAACTGACAAACCTTTTCCGATAAGTTCATTCATCCATTTCATTCCAAGTATCTGTTCCTGCAAAAATTGAAACATTAATTTTAACTTCTCCATTCAACACCTCCATATTGTTTTTTCATATCAAATATTTTTGATGTGTTAGGCTTTTATAAAAGCCATCTAATGATGACTTTTTATTTCCGATTCCTCTTCATCTGCTAGGATGTAAGTTCCGTCAATCTCTTGATTGCATATTCTCTCCCACTTTTACTGATGGTGTAGTGCGTCCATTTACCTTCCTGTCTGCTTGTTACTATTCCCGACTCACACAAAATCTTCATGTGATAAGATAACGCAGACTGAGCGATATTCAATTCTTCCATCAGGACACACGCACACTTTTCACCGCCTTTGAGCAATTCCAGTATCGAAAGTCTCTTTTCATCACAGAGTGCTTTAAATATGATCGTATCGTTTTTATACCCATTCATTCTACGGACACCTCACATCAAATATTTTTGATGTATTCATTGTAATCTAATTCATGACGAATGTCAACTAAAACCACCTTGTGATTGCCTCCCCTCCCCAATTACGCTATAATGATGTCATCAACGAAGGAAATGAGGAATTTTATGCACAAAAAACGGTATTAGTCACTGGTGCTTCCCGTGGGATCGGACGTGCCATTGCAATGACATTTGCACAAAATAATTACCACGTATTCTTAAATTGTCGTCACTCCATCTCAGAACTGGAATCCGTAAAATCTGCAATCGAAGCAATTCCTTACGGCTCCTGCGATATTTTTATCGGCGATGTAGGAAATCCACATTCTGTCAAAGAGCTGTACGAGATGATTTACACAAAATACGACTGTCTGGATGTACTTGTCAACAATGCGGGAATTGCTCACATTGGTCTGCTAAGCGATATGAGCGATGAAGAATGGTGCAATCTTCTGGACACGAATCTTTCCTCTGTATTTTACTGCTCCCGTGAAGCAATTCCAAAAAATGGTGTCAAAAAAATCCGGTAAGATTATCAACATATCCTCGATGTGGGGAACAGTCGGCGCCTCCTGCGAAGCTGCCTATTCCGCAACAAAATCCGGTATCCACGGGCTTACGCGGGCGCTTGCCAAAGAGCTTGCTCCAAGTAATATTCAGGTAAATGCTATCGCATGTGGGGCGATTGAGACGAGCATGAATGCCCAACTGAGCGCAGAAGAAAAATCTGCCTTTGAAGAAGAAATTCCTGCGGGGCGTTTCGGCACACCGCAGGAAGTCGCTGATTTGGTATGGAATCTTGTCAACAGTCCTTCCTATCTGACCGGTCAAATCATCGGTCTGGATGCGGTTATATTTAAAACCGCCATCTAAAGCACTATTTCTGATTCTTTTCATATATGAGTTTTAGACCTTTCAACAATAAATTTTCATCTAAAAACATATTCCGACCGCAATGGGGAACGATATACTTCGCAGCCTCCCCGGTCGCAACAATAGCTGCCGCTTTTTCTTTCAATTCTCTCTCAATGCTGGCAATGGAGCCATCTATACAGGCAGCAGTCCCATAAATGATTCCACTTTTCATACATTCCACCGTATTACTTCCAATAACCTTTTTCGGCCGTTCCAAACTGATTTTCGGAAGCTGCGCCGTTCCTTGCGTCAGAGATTCCGAAGAAATCCGGACTCCCGGAATAATCATTCCTCCGATATAATGTTTTTTTGCATCAATCACAGAAAGGGTCGTCGCTGTTCCCATGTTGACTACAATGAGCGGAAGTGGGTACTCTGCTATCCCTGCTACTGCATTTGCCACCAGGTCACTCCCCACCTGTCCCGGCTGATCCATCATAATATTCAATCCGGTCTTCACTCCCGGTCCGATAATCAACACCTCATTTTCGGAAATCCTCTTTGCCGCCTCTTTTACAACATTTGTCACCGGGGGCACCACAGATGCGATAATCGTTCCCTCTATCTGATTCATATTCAAGCCATGTAATTCAAATATATTTTTAAAACTAATTGCATACTCCAGCTCTGTTCTTGTCAGGCTCGTGAAAATGCTCTCCACAAAGACTATATTTTCACCTTCAAAACATCCGACCACGGTGTTCGTATTCTCGATATTAATTGCCAGAATCATATTTTTCCTCCTGCTATCCTGTCACGAGACGCGATTTCAACAGCGTTCTTCCGACAACTGCCACAATCACTGCCGCAACAATCGCCTCAGGTATTCCATTCATCGCAATGATGGATAAAATAAAGCCATACACCGCATTTGCCGCAACTCCATTTGCCGCTGCATAGGCATCTCTAAAAAACACAAAAATCAAATTCATTACTAACAATGTGTTGACAAAAGATCCCGCAAGCCCTGCAATTCCTAAAGCTACCAGCATGCCTGATCCTTTGGACTTCATTTCCTTATACAATACTTTAAATACAAAATACGGAATAATCCAACTAAAATACGTGGGACAAAACAGATAATAATACTTCCGATCCCCCCCTGCATCTCACCGAGTGAATAAAACGGTGTAAACACAAACGATGTCACTGTCGGATTCATCGTATTATTAATAAAACTCGTCAGTCCAAAAATGCCTCCTAAAACAGCGCCTTTCTTTGGACCAAGTAAAATAGAACCGATAATAACCGGTACATGGATAATCGTCGCCCTTGTAAATCCAAGCGGGATATATCCTAAGAATGGGGTAAATGCCATGATAATAATCAGTGCCGCGAACAGTGCAACCTGTACCATGCCAAGTGTCTGTGACCTTCCGTCACTCTTTGCTTTGTTATTCATTTTTTCCTCCTTGTTATCATTCTCTTACGAGATACAATACATATCGCTCCAGTTCACACATACACATACGTCTGAGAACGCTCATGCTCGCATGGAAACGTCTGATGTCGTGTGTTGATGAAAGGAATTGAATTCCGTGAACTGCAACGGAGTTACTTTCTCAGTATACCATCCTCCTTCACACGAAAACAACCATGTTTTCAAAAATAAACACAAAATTTGCGTACACTTTTTCTAAATATGTGCTAGAATAATTTACAAACCATTCAGAAAGCAGAGGATTTCAAATTATGTTAAAGGGAAAAACTGTTATTTTAGGTGTTACGGGAAGTATTGCCGCCTACAAAATCGCCAATCTTGCCAGCATGCTTGTAAAGCTTCATTGTAATGTCCATGTTATCATGACAAAGAACGCAACAAATTTTATCCATCCGATTACATTCGAACATTGACAAACAATCGTTGTCTTGTTGATACATTTGATCGAAATTTTCAATATAATGTAGAGCATGTGGCGCTCTCCAAACAGGCAGATGTCGTTTTAATCGCTCCTGCAACTGCCAATGTTATCGCCAAACTGGCAAATGGACTTGCTGATGACATGCTTACAACTACAACACTCGCATGTACCTGTAAAAAAATCATTTCGCCGGCAATGAACACACAGATGTATCAGAACCAGATTACACAGGACAATCTGCTGAAATTAAAAGATTACGGATTTGAGGTGATTGATCCGGCAACCGGAATGCTTGCCTGCCGTGACGTAGGAGAAGGAAAACTCCCTGATCCAGAGACTTTACTAGACTATATCTTAAAAGAAATCGCATATGAAAAAGATATGAAAGGATTAAATGTCCTTGTCACCGCCGGACCAACCACAGAAGCGATCGACCCTGTTCGCTATATTACCAATCATTCTACCGGAAAAATGGGGTATGCCATTGCAAACTGCGCAATGCTCCGCGGTGCCAATGTAACTTTAGTCACTGGACCTACTTCACTTCCGAAACCACCATTTGTCAATACGATTTCTATTAAAAGTGCTGAAGAAATGTTTGATGCCGTAACTTCTTGTTCCGATACTCAGGACATTATCATCAAAGCTGCCGCTGTGGCAGATTATCGTCCTGCCTCTGTCAGTGATGAAAAGATGAAAAGTCAGACGACTCTCTCTGTATTCCATTAGAGCGCACGAAAGATATTTTGAAGCACTTAGGAGAACACAAAAAAATCACCAATTTTTATGTGGCTTTTCTATGGAAACAGAAAATATGTTAGAGAATTCCCGTGCGAAACTGGAAAAGAAACATCTCGATATGATTATTGCAAACAATTTAAAAGTGTCCGGTGCCGGATTCGGAACCGATACGAATGTCATTACGATGATTACAAAAGAAGAAGAACTCGCATTAGACATTATGACAAAAGCCGAAGCGGCAAAACAAATTTTAGATAAGATTCTTGAAAAGCTAACATTGATATGATCCTTTTGATTTCAAAGACCTGATGGCTTTTGGAATGTTCATTTTGGCATTACTAACATTCGTTTTTACGTTTATCAGATAATGTTTTAGAGCATAGAAAACCACTCCAAAACTTTGGCGAGCGATGGAGTGGTATTTCTATAACCATATATCTACCTATTTTTCTAATTCTATACCTACATTCTGTGCATAGCTTTCGAACACAGTCTCAATCTGCGAATTGCATGCTTCCATGTTCTTTTCTTTTCCGATATAATATCTCTTTTCAGAATCTGTCGTATACGGCAATTCCACAGAAGCCGTAATCGGTGCAGCAAAACCATCTTCATCTTTTGCATCTTTATTATAAGCAAAGAAATATGGTTCCTGAATCAATGCATAGCCATCTTCTGTTGTTTTTGCTGCTGTCAGATTTGTAAGATGTCTGTCAATCAATCCTGTATACATTTTCGCAATTGGAGAGTTTTCTTCACAAATAGAAGTTGTCTGTGTGTATCCCCACTTATCAACAGTTATTCCTCCGTCAATCTGAGGATCATACATGTACACACGAACATTGTTTTTCACTGCATACTGATTGATTTGTCCAATAATGGCACGTGTTTTTTCATTTCCAGAACCACCTATGAGCACAAGCGAATTTCCCTTTTCATCAAGCAACCATTCCAGTTGACGGTATGTAATCGGTAAATATTTATCTGCTCGTCAGAGCCAAAAACTTCTGTTCCGTAACTGTTAAATGTATCTCGAATATATGTTTCTTTTGTATACTTTGAAAATTGAATGTTATTTGTTTTAATAAATTCAAACATTTGTTTTAGACGTGCTGTATACTCATCCGTCACATACTTTCTTACCTGATTTCCTTCTTTATCAAGAACCGGATTTCCTTCGTCGTCCGTTTCCTTCACATAAAGACCTTTGGAGTCACGGTCAACCATCTCCTCAAAAGCATACATGATTGGACATTTTCCGCTTGTATTTCCTTTCCCGCTGTAGTCTGTCTGATTATCTTTGTTATAAAGAAAGATAATAGGCTGTTGCAATCTTCCGACTGTCACCTCTTTCCCTTCTGCATTGGTATAAGAAAGTGCAGTATCGTGATCTGACGGATATGCAATCCAGTCATCCAAGTTTGTAAGATATCTTGACACAAACTCTCCATACATATAATTGTATTTTGTTCCAAGAGTTGTCTTTTCGTTCGACATACGGACAAAACATAGAACCGTCATCACCATTATCTACATTAAAATCATAAGAATAAATAGTATCAATTCCGTATTCCTTTGCATATGCATTTACATAAGGACTCATTGCACGGCTGTTATGACACCATGAACCGCTCAACTGAATCAGGTAATTTCCTTCCTGTCCCAAAAGCTGAATGAGCTGGTCATAGCTGATGTCCTGAAATACAATATCTTTATCCTCAAACGTATCAATTCCATCCTGTCGTTCTGCATCTGCTTTGGAGTGTGCATTAAAGTCACCGTAAGCATATTCTTTTTCAAACTCATAGTCCGGGGAAGAAAGTTGTGCATTCGAGACTTTGAGTTCTTCTTTTTCTAAAGTTTTAACATTATTTTTGATGCTGCTGTTTTTTCCTGAGCAACCCGTAAGCATTCCTGCCGCCATCACTGTAACAAGAACAGCAGAGATTAGTTTTCTTTTCATGATCAATCTCCTCCTATCTTTCCTAACACATTGGAATAGATACTTCTTCCGAAGAACCACCGGAACTTCCTGTTGAAGTATATTCAGATTCCAACTCTATCAGGTCTGCATAATTTTCGATAAGAGTATATTGATCAGCTGTCAGATAGCTGTCAATCACTTCTCTTGCTTCTGTTACATATTTTTTCACATCATCAAAGGAATAGCCTTCTACAGTCTTTCTTGCATCTGCAACACTTGCCGCTTTAATTGCCAGACGTGCATATTCTATTTTTGCCGCATTAAATACATTCATATTTTTAATCTTCTTTTTGAGATCAAATTCGGATCTAATGCATTATAATATTTTACTGCACGATCGATTTTTGCTTTTGATTCCTCTGTATAAGTTACTTCTCCGATATTTTGAATGGCATCATTTGTTCTTACCACTGAGGCTTTTACAGAAAATACAGAAAGTCCCAGACATACAAAAGCCGCCACAATCAGTGCAATTGTTGATTTTTTCATTATGCCCGTCCTCCCTTTTTCTCTAATTTCATCCTCTGTCTGAAAAATTTCGTCATCCAAAAGTTCTGTTTTTCTTGCAACAACAGCAGCTGTCACATTTGCTCCTACGACATTCGTCAATGTTCGTGCCATATCTGTAATGTTATTGATCGGAGTCAGAAGTACCACTGCTGCAATCGGAAGATTTACTGCACTGAACAGTGATACTGCTGTCACAACTCCGATTCCCGCATTCCGGCGCTTCCCATCGAAAGTACAAGGCACATAAAGCACATGATGAGGTATTGACTGATATTCCAACTCTGCCCGTTGCATTTAGATAGAACATAGCTAACAAAATCGGCCAAATACACGTACAGCCCGCCATTCCAATTGTTGTTCCAAGTGGCGCTGTAAAGTTCGCTACCTCCTCATCTACACCAACCTTATGTATCAGACGGTCAATTGTAATCGGAAGCGAGCCGACACTACTCTGTGTCGTAAATGCTGTCGCCTGTGCATCAAATGTCTTTTTAAAGAATTTGAGCGGACTTATTTTTCCTGCAAATTTCAGAATGAACGCATTTACAACATAAGCCTGTACGAAGCATACCACATAGACAACCGCAACAAGCAGAATCAATTGTACCAAAGCGTCTTTATCACTCAACAGCTGGCTTGCAGACACTGCTGTCAAACATAGCACTGCATATGGAGTCAAATCAATGACGTAGGAAAGAATTCGGAAAATGATCTTCTTCACCGCCTCAATGATACTCTTAAACGGTTTCACTTTATCTTCACCTTCGTCTGATGCTACACTTACATATGCAACCGCAATTGCAACTGCAATAATGATAATAGCCACAACATTGTCTGCTGCCAGATCCCCAAACACATTTGTCGGGAACAAGTTCAAAATGATCTTATCAAAAGATGTCCCCATTTCCTTATATGCGTCAAGTGTTGTACTGGAGACTCCTGCAATGTCGGCAAACACTGCTTGCGCTCCCTTTCCAACCTGTGTTGCATGCCAAAGACAATTGTAACTACAATCGCAATTGCCGATGAAACCAAAAGCCAGAATACAGACTTTGTTCCAATTCGTTTCATTTTTTCTTTATCGTTTAACTGAATCAATCCTGAAATGACAGAAACAAGAATCACCGGTGCGACAAGTGCCGTAATCAAATTCACATAAATATCGCCGATCAATGTAAGCCATGTCATATAAGAATTGTTCTCGGACGCAAATACGATTCCAAGCACCGCTCCCATTACCATACTGATCAAAATGACAAATGTCCAATTAATTTTATATGCCAGTTTGTTCAACACTTTAAATAAAAGCAAGGCAATGATAAGTACAAGCAAGGCAATCCAATTTACGCTTAAAAGTGCATCCATTTTTAAAACCTCCTCTTTCTTTTCTCAACATTCCTATTATAGTATTGTAAAAAGTCAGAAACAAATTGGTTTTTTTGATATATATATTTGATTTTTCTATAATTAAAAAAATCCTCGCTTTATAAACCTAAAATGATTTATAAAACAAGGATTCTATCGTCCACTCTATTTAATCAATCTCTGTATCTTTTACTCTTTTCCGTCCCCGCTTCTTTTAGCAGTTCAAAAAGCACTGACTCGTATGTCGTAATAATTGCGCCTTCCTCTTTCATCCGCTGCAATGCAATCTTTTTGTCATTTTCTTTTCTGCTGGAAACACAATTCTCCACAATGACCGGAATAAATCCTGCTGCTTTCAGATCAATCACCGTCTGAAGTACACAAATATGTGTCTCAATCCCGCAGATGATAATATATTTTTTGTCTCTTATCTTTTCTTTTACACCTTTCATATGCACTAAACGAAATCTTTTCCACATACTCTTCTGTTCCCGCAGCCGTTGTAATCTCATTAACAGTCTCTCCAAGTCCTTTTGTGTACTGCTGTGTAAGAAACATCGGAACCCCAAGCACATTTAACCCTCGGAGCAAAATGCCAGATTGACAGATCAAATTTTCCTTTTCGTGCATGACAGGCACTAATTTTTCCTGATAGTCAATGACAAGTGCCGCTGTATGTTCCGCCTCTATTCTCATCTTATGTCTCCTCCTTATTTTAGATCCAGTTCAATCGGGCAGTGGTCCGATCCCATCACATCAGTTAAATTTTTGCGTCTGCAAGCCTGTCTTTCAAACTCTCTGACACACAGAAATAGTCGATTCTCCAGCCGGCCGTCTTTGCTCTTGCACTGAATCGATATGACCACCAAGAGTAAATTCCTTCCATCTCCGGATAAAAATAGCGGAATGTATCGATAAAACCAGCTTTTAAA
>ENA-OQJH01001118-OQJH01001118.1-human-gut-metagenome-genome-assembly--contig:-NODE-1118-length-12068-cov-1.692739_pt1 | contig 12068 bp, 16 predicted proteins | sample MGYA00242597_ERZ504763 | MGnify/ENA primary metagenome ERZ504763 (study PRJEB26092, sample SAMD00036359) | human gut metagenome | host: Homo sapiens | study: EMG produced TPA metagenomics assembly of... | reverse complement strand
AGCAAGCATTGCTCTCATACCTGCTACCAACAGTTGCTACCACACCGAAACCACGATGAATAAGGATACAGACAGTTGTTAGAGCATGAGAGCAAAGTGATGCTAAATTACTATTGAGCAATCCTTGATAATTCTCTGCACAACAAAGTGCAGAAATATGCATAATACTGCACTTTTGTTGTGCAATTATCGCATCATTGCAGATAAATGCACTTCAGCTATGAATTGCTTATACGAAAACTTCAACAAGTTATTTAAAGAGTACGAGCACGAATATAGCACCCATTCGATCTATCCCATTTTGGTATTTTGGAATGAATTATTAGTAAACTAAGCAAAAAGCCTTTTTCATCTTTTAGTCCACACTATTTTTATAAAAGGCACTAATTTTATTGAATTACCTCACTAACAGAGCGCTAGATTTCAAAAAGAAACTTAACTTTGCACCCGAGTTTTATATAAAGAGACTGAATTAGTAACTAAAAAGATTAAACCGCATGAAAATTAAGACTTTAATAGCCTGTTTCATACTAGCTTGTGCTGCAACTTCCTGCATACAGGATGAAGCACTGAACTCAGAAGCAGCCATTGATGCTTGTACAGGTGATGATGTACAATTAGCAAACATCAATGCTGATTCAAAGCTGATCAATGTATATGTAAACAAGGGAGCTGACTTGTCCAAACAAAAGTTAGAATTTGTAATTCCGGAAGGAGCCACTATAAAAATAAATGATCAAGTTGCTGGAGATACAGAAGCCACATATGACTTTAGTGAAGAGACACATTCCCGGAAATTCACTGTCACATCAGAAGACGGTCAATGGAAACCTGTTTATACCGTCAAGGTTGTTTTAGCAGAATTACCTACTTCTTTCAACTTTGAAGAGTTATTACCTTCCAATGACTACGATATCTTTTATGAATTCCAGCCGGGCACTTCACAAGAAATATCTAAAGTATTACAATGGTCAAGTGGTAATCCGGGTTTTAAATTGACAGGTATGGCAAACTCCAAAACAGATTACCCAACTGTACAGGTAGCCAATGGTTTCAGAGGTAAAGGAGTTAAATTGGAAACTCGTGATACCGGTAGTTTTGGAGCAATGGTAAAGATGTATATTGCTGCCGGTAACTTATTTATCGGAACATTTGAGGTAGGAAATGCATTAACAGATCCTAGAAAAGCCACTAATTCGGTTTCCAGTTCTAATAAACGCCCTAAAACGCTCAAAGGACATTATAAATTTAAAGCAGGAGATGTATATTCCGTAGAAGGAAAACCACAAGAGGGTGTAAGAGACAAATGTGATATTTATGCTGTTATGTATGAAGCTGAGAACAATTCTGTCATGCTTAATGGTGATGATGTATTTACTTCAGATAAGTTAGTATCATTAGCGCGAATTAAACCGGAAGATGTTGTTGAATCAGATCAATGGACTGATTTTGAAATTCCTTTCGAACCGGTAAAAGGACGAGTAATTGATGATACCAAATTAAAGAATGGAAAATACAAATTAGGTATAGTGCTTTCGTCCAGTGTAGACGGTGCTTATTTTAAGGGAGCAGTAGGCAGTACACTGTATGTCGATGAAGTAGAACTTATTTGCGAAGACTAAAAAAACAAGAAAATGAAAAGATATAAATTACTCAATATTATAGCTGTACTACTATTAGTAAGTACACTTTCAGCGCAGGCGCAAGAAGAAAGAAATCAAGGTATCATCTGGTCGTACTTACACGGATGGGAATATGGAATCAAGGCAGGTTTCAGTATTGGAGGAACTTCTCCATTGCCTCTACCTGAAGAAATTCGTAAAATAGATAGCTATGCCCCTGGTGGCCTCGCCATTTCAATTGAAGGAAACGCAACTAAATGGTTTGACACGAAATGGGGAATGACTGTAGGGGTACGACTTGAAAACAAGAATATGACCACAGAAGCTACAGTAAAGAACTATGGAATGAAGATTATCAACACCAACGGCGGAGAGTTACAAGGCTTATGGACCGGTGGCGTAAAGACTAAAGTCAAAAACTCTTATCTGACTATCCCAGTAGTTGCCAACTATAAAGTAAGCAAACGTTGGAAAGTCTCAGCAGGTCCGTATGTATCTTATCTTATTGAAAGAAATTTCTCCGGACATGTATATGAAGGTCACTTGCGTACTCCGGATCAGACAGGTTCGCGAGTAGATTTTACTGGTGAAAGCATTGCTACTTATGATTTCTCTGACAATCTGCGTAAATTCCAATGGGGATTGCAATTAGGCGGTGAGTGGAGAGCATTCAAACATTTAAATGTGTATGCTGATTTAACATGGGGATTGAACGATATCTTTAAGAAGGATTTTGATACGATTTCATTTGCTATGTATCCTATTTATTTAAATGTAGGATTCGGGTATGCATTCTAATAAAAAACAATCTTTACATTAATCTCATTATAGCTATTAAAAAAGGCGAGAAACTAAAAGTTTCTCGCCTTTTTTAATCATTGATAAATTATTCTCCCATAACTTCTAGTTCATCAAGAATTAAGGTACTTCCGCCAGCACCTTTAAACAAATCACCTTCTTTACTTGAAGAACAAACAATGGCCAATTTATATTTTGCTCCTTCTTCATAATCTTTCAAAAATTCAAAAGGTATTTCGAAGTAAGTATAATCTACTTTAGCAGTTTTATCAGATAAAGCAGCCACAGCGACACGTTTCTCTGAAGTGTTGATATCAAAACCAGTCAGAACTTCATCATCAGTATCAACTTTATATAATACAGCTTGAATAGCACACTCATCTATCCGATCCTTAACCTCTACAATATTATTAACATCTGTACCATCAATAAACTTCTCCCCAGGAGTATACTTATACCATCCCTTGAAAACGACTGGTTTTTTATCATATAAAACACCAAATCTTGTGCAATATAATTTCCCCTGTTCAAGAAAATCCATATCGAATTTACCAGTAAATACAGATCCTGAAGTAATCGCCGGAACTAAAGCATTAGCTTTAGCACTTGTATCCATAGTCACTAGCTTTATGGCATACTCACCTTCTTTCTTATCATCTGTCTTGTAAACAGGCATAGTTGTAACTCCCATAAGTTTCAGCATGGCAGCGCCTCAGCACTAGTTGCAAGCACATCTGTAGGAAGAGGTTTATCATATTCATTAGCCCAAAGACTACCTGGAACATTTCCCATTCTTCAAATGAAAACTTCAAAACACTTGTCTTAGCAGCGATAGAAACAGTATATTGATTAGTAGTTCCATCTTCAGCAACAACTGTATAAACAACATTTCCTGCAAAATTTTGAGCTACACCAGAGCCGGGAGTAACAGTTGCTTTATCAGAAACTGTAATAGTAGGAGCTAAAGTTTTCAGTTCTTCAGGAGTAGCATCCTCACTAACCTTAAATGTTATAGTTTTATTCTCCTCATCAATCACTGGTTGGCTTGTTACCAATTCACTATCAAAGGTAAAACTGGTTATTTTAGCTTCTACACTTTCATTACCAGATAATCTACTACCCCTATAATTAACTTTCACTTTCATTCCTCCGCCAGCTACATCAACATTAATAACCATATCAATGGTTCCATTACCGATCGTACCTGAAACAGAAGTATTACATGAACCAACAACCAATTCTAAAGTTTGACTTCCTGAAAACTGGAAAGCTTCACCATCCTGTTTTAAAGCGCAATTATCCACAGCAATATCACCGATAGTAATATCAGTACCTGCTACATTTATAACAAAATTCTTTAATTCCAACTTAATTGCAGTATCAGAAGCTTTTGATATATAAACTTCTGAACCATATCAGAAGCAATAGGAGTACTTACACCTACATAATATACATCCATCTTTCCTTTATATGCACCAGCTAACTCACTATCAACAGGGTATTTAACATCATCGTCATCACCACAACTTGAAAACAAGCTGACTGAACAAACAAGCATAAACAAAATACAACAAACTCTTTTTCATAATTCTCTTATTTAGTTAATAATCTATTTGATCGCAAAATCGGGTACAAAGTAACATATTTATATTAATTATCACAAGGTCCATTCTTTGTATTTTATGATCTATTTTTAAGATCATATTGCAAAAAAGCTGTTTTTATCTACTTTTTAAGGTTCATATTTACAGCATACTCAACAAATATATACCCAAAAAGGAGGGATTTCAAGTCCCCCCTTTTTCGATATTCAAGATATTATAGTTTTCAAATTTTCATATAACTAACCTATTATTCTAGCTATACATCTCATTACTCGCCAATAACCTCCAATTCATCAACGATCAGCGTACTGTTAGCTGCGCCTTTGAACTTATCACCTTCCTTACTGGAAGAACATATAATGGCTAACTTATACTCTTTAGTACTATCATAAGATTTCTCCGGCAAATACTCAAATGCAAGTTCAAATGTAGTCCATTCATCTTTATCCGTACCATCTTTCAAGCGAGCTTCTGCCACACGATATTCTGAAGTATTAATATCTACTCCTGTGAGTGTCACATCTTTGCCGGCTGCATCTTTTGCCTCGTACAATACCGCAGCAATAGAACATTCGTCGATAATGTTAAGCCCCTCCTGCGCTGGTTTGACAGAACCATCTATATAGTTCGTTCCTGCTTTATATTTATATACGCCTTTTAATAATTTAGGCTCCTTGTCATAAGCAATACCAAATTTGGTTGATTTCAAAGGAGCAAGCATATTAAGACTGAACGTACCCGTAAATAAAGAGCCGGAAGTGATAGGTGCCATACTGCCTAAAGCATGTGCTCTAGAATCCAATGTCACCAATTGGCAGCCTTACCACTAAATCCTTCAGATTCTTCCATCACAGGATAGCCTACTTTTACTGCCGAAGATGATCCATTCAACATTTGGCACCACCATTGGAAGTAGCCAGGAATCCTGCAGGCTCCGGAGTCCAATAATTTTCATAACTATTACCTGCATCAAATTCAGACCATTCATCCAAAGAATATTTCATGATATTCTGAACACCTTCAATAGAAGCAGTATACTTTCTTGATGTTCCATCTTCAGCAACTACAGTATAAACAACACTTTTTCCTCCGGAGAAGTCCTGAGCAACACCACTTGCCGGAGTTACGGTAGCCTTTTCTGAAACAGCAATGACTGGTACCAAGGCTTTCAAGTCTTCCTCAGTAGCCTCATCATTAACTTTAAACGTAATGGCACTCTTTGCATCATCAATAACCGGTGCTACTGTTATAACTTCGTCATCAATAGTAAAATCGGTTATTTTAGCCTCCGTGTTTTCACTTCCTGACAGTTTAGTACCTTTATAATTGACCTTAACTTTCATTCCGCCTTCTACATCTACATCAATAACCATATCTACAGCATTCTTACCAACTGTACCCAAAACGGATGTATTGCATGATCCCACAACAAGACTTAATGTCTGATTGCCGGAGAACTTATAAGCATCACCACTTTTTGCCAAAGCACAATTATCCACAGTAATGTCACCAATAAGAAGCTCAGCACCTGCTACGGTAATAGTAAAGTTTCTCAGTTCCAGTTTTACAGCAGTATCCGAAGCCTTTGAGATATAACCTTCTGAACCATATCAGAAACAATAGGAGTAGATACTCCCACATAATATACATCCATCGTTCCTTTATATGCACCTGCAAGTTCACTGTCAACCGGATATTTCACATCGTCATCGTCACTACAACTCATAAATAGACTCACCGAACTAATAAGCATAAACAAATACAACAATCTTTTCTTCATAATCTTCATAGTTAATTATAAATTCTTTTTTATCACATAAAATCACGCAAAGTAAAAGATTTAAAAACAACTACACAAGATGCCATTCTTGGCATTCTATGTTCCATTTTTAATGTATTATTTATACACCCCCCAAAAACAAGAAAAATAGAAGTCCCAATATTAATATTCAAATTATAAACGAGAAGAGTAAGCAGATATATAGCCCTGCACTAAACCAATCATCTTTTCATACAAAATCCTATCACAATCCATATACCTATAAATCTCACATTTATCAACGACAGACAATTTTTCCGATTTAATATCCGCTCAACAGCCTCCCCCTTACGAATGACAGAAGTGAATTTACGACATTATAATTATTGCATATTTATTAAAAAAGCCATATCTTTGCAGTCTTAGTCATAATTGAAAGTTTGTCAAAGTACAAAGTTAGACATGTTTAATATTGAAATTATTACAAATGTCGTTTCGTTGTGATGGCGGAACCATTTGAAATTACTACTGATTTAATATCATTTTACTCAGAATATTCACTCGTGACGATGCGATATTCTTTCTTAATCTATAAATATATATATTTGCAAATGTTGACAGCCCATAATGGGCAGTTAGCGTCGTTTGTATGCGTGATGTCTTACGTGTTTAAATTTAGTATTGCTTATATACATGTTTATAATGATGAAAAAAGCCCTGGACCGTGATGGTTCGGGGCTTTCTTGTACTTGCAATAAGCAAGAAGGAAAAAGATTTCAGATTACATCGGTAACTGTGCTATTATCTCTTTCGAACATACCGGCAATTTGCCATTCTTTCCCATGTTCACAAAAACCGTTGCACACAACACCGTCCATTGGTCACCATATGTCATCGTACTGCTATGGTTATACCCAAGGCAATGCCCGTATTCATGAAACATGGCCTGACGGGGATAATTATGCGGATGGGCATCCGGAGGAGTCGCATCAAAATAAACACCGGTATAACAATAATTAGCCAAGCCGTATGTATTGCCTCCACCTAATCCGCCGACACCGGCAACACAACCCAGCACAAGCCCGCCATGATTACGGATTCTTTGACGCAACGCATCCAGATTGATCGGATTTCCTCCATTGTCTTTCAACAAACCTTCGTATTTGTTCATTTCCATATTAAACTCTTCGGAAGAGAACATGAAAGCCATATTGACAGCCAACGCCACTCCATGACGGCACAATAACGGATTCATATGACGCCAATACGCATGGCCATTGTCAGCCGAATAAGAAGAAAAACGTATAAACCAACGACTGTCTATCTGTTCTATTTTCTTCATAAACGGGTCTTCTGTACGAATAACAAGCGTCACATCGTCATTGGAAAGTCCGGGCTGTGCAGGCACCACTATCTTTCGTCCACTACTTGTAGTGAATGTCCGTTCCGAATCTACAACCGGCAAGGGGAATGACGCTTCCATAAACGGATAAATCTGCTCGAAATGTGCCAGTTCGAAGAACTCCATGCTAAATTTATTAAAACGGCACATAATCTTCACATCCTGAATACCTACAGGAGAAAAGAACTTGACAAGCAACTGATGTTCGTCTGAAATGGAAACCTGCAACGGAGCATTCGCATAAAAAGAACGACGGCGACTGTCATAAAAAGACCTCACGTGGCTCACTGGCCAAAAACATCGTATCCGCGCGAAACCGAAAGAAGTCCTCTTTGCGAACATAAAGTGAACCATCCTGATTTTCCGGATGCAGATAATCAATACTAATATGAGATACACGGCCTGCCTCAATCTTACAATCCGTGAAACGGTATTTACGGACAAACTGAGTTCCGTCACTGCGATCTGACTCAATCGTCACAAATCCGGATAATGCTTTTGTGCCGGGCAATGAGTAAAACGAGTATTTCCCGGTAATGTCATAAGATTCTATCTTTTTGGTTCCGGAATATTTCCCGTCTGCACCAAGAGCGGCATATATTCCTTCGGCATCGTCGAAAGTTACATCGATTTTACGAATGAATCTCCACATATAATCGGACGATACATTCAAATCGACATCCACTCTCCCTACAGAACGCTCCAAGACCACTGTATGCGACACCGAAGCCTGATCTCTGCCGATATGCAATTCTATTTTCTTATAAAAGTAAACCGCATCTAACGGCGCATTTTCCGCATGATTTATCAACCAGTCATCGGACAGTTTTTCGGGTTCTTTGACAGCCTCATCTTCTTCCTCGCTCGTAGTAGCCAGAAAAACGACTGTATAATCCCCCATACTCAATCCTTCGATAGTCAATTTTGAGAAGTTTTCTTCCAGCTTCTGATATAAGGGCTTAATAATCTCTCCACGTTCATTGGCAATAGCATACCACATACGAGTGATCTGCTCCGGTTTGCTTCCGCGTGTCTGCACCACGGACGCATCGTCTTGCTGCAACCCAAACAAAAACGACACTTGTCCGGAATGGGAAGGAACAATGCCGGTCTCCTGTTCAAAATCGCCCGAACAGTTGGTAAGCAATAATGCGCCCAGTAATATCATTATGATTCTTAGCATCTTCATAAACAGCCTCCTCTATTTCTTTACACAACGTACGGATGCAAATGCTTCCATCTGTAACCGCTGTTTCTTAATAACGGCTGTCTCGGCTCCTTCGAACGGCAACCAGTAAGCCCATGCATAACCGCCCGGAAGACCGTTACGTTCGTTTGTCCACAACACAGCTCTTTTCCCGAAAGCCGGATTATTGGATGATGACTTATCTCCCTTCGAGCCAGCCAAAGGAATAATAAGGCTGCGACCGGTGTCTTCCGAAGTAAACTTCACATAATGCTGTGTTCCCGTCACACCACTGGACGGAGTTATCAGTGTTCCTTCTCCGATGTGAAGTGTAGCGGCAATTGTTTCTCCATTTCCTGCCTTATATCTACCCGGAATCTCTTGGTCTGCAGGAAGCAGAGACTGCCATTCGTTACCAGTCGGTATCCGGTATCCTTCAGGGCAAGGCATATGTGTATCATTCACCCAAGGTGCATCAGCTGTCTGGTTACCTAAATTGTTGGAAGGATTATACCCCTGCCAAGCACGTACATATATAAACGTCCAAACTGGAACAGACCACCCACCGTGTTTATCCAACTCTTATGATACATGTCTTCGACCGTAGCCCCGTCCAACGGATAAATCTGATCTTCCAGATCACGGCTACGCGCATTAAATGCCATCCATACATTTCCTGCGATTTCCACTGTTTCAATCTGTTTGTCACTCGGAGCCACACGTATCTCCACGTAATCATATGTTCCATTCAACAAGGCATTTTTTAAATGTACCAAAACCGTATAGCCCAAGCGACCGCTGCCTTGCGCTGCAACCGATACATTAAATGCCGACACGATACCTTCCGCCTCTTCCGACACGGACATATTGCCTACACTTGTTCCGCTACCGGCACCTTCTGTAGAAGAAATATCGATACGAGTGTCTGTAACGAACGCCAGCGTCATGTCATCAGCACCTGTAGCAGGTACTTCCAGTACATTATTCTCATAGTCTACTTTCACCCCTTCCGGAATCCTGGATTTCGACGCATTAAGCAAAAGACGTTGGTTCGTATCAGGCTTTCCGACAATCGTTTCTCCTTCTTCCACGGTTGATCTCAAAACGCCGATCACCTTCAGCTCCCACATTGAGCACTGCCAATTCATATACTTATTGCGTTCGACAACTGGTAATTCGACTTTTAACCTGATGGGGACTTCACCATAGGTTCCACGCAAGATGATATTGACAGGACGTGTGCTTTCGAACAGACGGAATACCCCCTCTTGCTTGCCATCGAATGCAGAAGAAAACTCCTTTCGGTAGCTCACTGTTTTGTCCGACGCCCGGACATTTTCGAGGAATGGCAAAGTCTCGGCAGGAGCATTCTCTACGATGACTTCCTTTATCTGCGTTTTGCTGTCGGCTGTTGTGTTCAAATCAATGCGCGCCACGCCGCGTTTCATAATTACATTGACCTCCGCATTGCTGCGTGTCACTACTCCGCTCTCCAATTCGACTACAGCCGCCATGAAATCCGGTGCAGAATTATCATGCAATCCTTCACCGATAATCGTATTACGAAATTCTTCTTCACTTTTAGCTTTCTCTCCGGCAGGAATCTCCAGTCCGGTCAGAAAATAGAGTCGAGATCCGCTGACCGCAGAAATCTCCGACTGCCGCCTTTACCGGGAGTCAACTGTTCCTCTTTATATAAATTCCCGTCACTAAACTGGAAAACCGATACATCTTTGAGCTCTTCAGAAGATTCTTCTCCTGCTACCGTAATTCCTTTTAATACCACTGAATAAGTTTGTTGATGGCCTTTTCCCCCGGTTGGTTCATCGTTCGAGCAGGCGCCTGAAAGTATGTTCCTATTATAATAGGAACGATGGTTTTTCTGCAAGAATAATTCATGTTTTTTTGATTATAATAATACTGAATATTGGAAACTTTATAAATGCATTTTCCAAAAGCGGCGGCAAAAATACTACTTTTTTCAATACAGCAAGCCATCTGCATAAAATTTTAATAACGATGTTGAATAAAAGAAATCTTTAATGTCAGACTAACTAAATACAAAATAAAAAGTTATTTTTGCAAACGTTTTTTAATTTTTATCTCATTCTAATATTATGTACAAGATTTTTCATGGCTTCCACCTGGTAGAAGCTATCAGGACTTAAAGAAAGCTAAACGGTTAGCAAAGAATCAGACAGTGCCCCGATGTATAAAGTTAACCATAGCTATTACCCTCTCTCTTATTTTATGGTTCCTTCCCATTGATACTTTTGGAATAGAAGGGTTGACCGTTATAGAACAAAGACTAATTTCCATTTTCATTTTCGCCACACTTATGTGGGTGTTCGAAGCTGTCCCGGCATGGACCACTTCCGTTCTTATTGTCGTATTACTATTACTTACCGTTTCCGACAGTAGTTTATGGTTCTTAACCCAAAATACTCCTGCGGAGGAATTGGGACAAACAGTCAAATATAAGTCTATTCTGCATTGCTTTGCCGATCCTATCATCATGCTGTTTATAGGCGGATTTATTCTTGCCATCGCAGCAACCAAAGCGGACTGGATGTATTGTTGGCACGAGTTATGCTGAGACCTTTCGGAACACAATCACGATATGTACTATTGGGATTCATCCTCGTTACAGCTGTCTTTCCATGTTTCTTAGCAATACGGCTACGGCGGCCATGATGCTTACCTTCCTTACTCCCGTATTAAAAGCACTTCCGGCAGATGGAAAAGGGAAAATCGGATTGGCTATGGCCATTCCCGTTGCTGCCAATGTAGGTGGTATGGGAACTCCTATCGGTACACCACCTAACGCCATTGCTTTAAAGTATTTGAATGATCCGGAAGGATTAAATCTGAATATCGGTTTTGGAGAATGGATGAGCTTTATGTTGCCTTATACCATTATTGTACTGTTTATAGCCTGGTTTATCCTCTTACGGCTGTTTCCATTCAAACAAAAGAGCATCGAACTGCAAATTGAAGGTGAAGCAAAGAAAGACTGGCGTTCCATTGTGGTTTATATCACCTTTGCTATAACGGTTCTATTGTGGATGTTCGACAAATTTACAGGAGTAAACTCCAATGTAGTGGCAATGATCCCGGTAGCTGTTTTTTGTATAACAGGCGTTATTACCAAACGTGACCTGGAAGAGATCAGCTGGAGTGTACTCTGGATGGTAGCCGGTGGCTTCGCATTAGGCGTAGCCTTGCAAGAGACCGGACTGGCAAAGCATATGATTGAAGCCATCCCATTCAGCACATGGCCTCCTGTACTGATGATTGTCGGTTCCGGACTGATTTGCTATGCTATGGCCAACTTATTTCACACACAGCCACTGCAGCATTACTCGTCCCTATCTCGCCATTGCTGGAATCAGCATGCGTGAAAACCTGTCATCATTGGGAGGTGTAGAGACTTTATTAATTGGAGTCGCCATCGGATCATCGCTGGCAATGATATTACCAATTAGTACACCACCTAATGCCCTGGCACATGCCACAGGAATGATTCAGCAAAAAGATATGGAAAAGGTGGGTATTATTATGGGAATTATAGGACTTATCTTGGGATATACAATGCTGATCATACTCGGCTCCAACAAGTTATTATAAATAATCTATTTAAAAAAGAAGATGTCAAAAGCAGGATGATACATTTATCTTGCTTTTGACATCTTCTTCT
>ENA-OQJH01001117-OQJH01001117.1-human-gut-metagenome-genome-assembly--contig:-NODE-1117-length-12074-cov-1.599816_pt1 | contig 12074 bp, 15 predicted proteins | sample MGYA00242597_ERZ504763 | MGnify/ENA primary metagenome ERZ504763 (study PRJEB26092, sample SAMD00036359) | human gut metagenome | host: Homo sapiens | study: EMG produced TPA metagenomics assembly of... | reverse complement strand
CCACCGATGAAGCTGCCTTTCATCGGTGGGGAACTTTTTGTTTGATGAATACTGCGCTGCAGGAGTTGTCACAGGGTAAAGTATTTTCTCAAACGGTGTTAATCTATGTAATCTGTGATGAAAAACTCATCTAAACTCCTACATTTGTGGACCAAAATAAAATATATCACATGAAACGTACTTTACTATTGATATTTACTCTGCTTACTGTCACTTTGGCGGCTGTTGCCCAACCCCGTATTTCCTCTAACAAGGAGACGCACAACTTTGGACAAATAGAATGGAAAAAGCCGGTAACAGTAGAATATACCATCACCAATACCGGAAACGAGCCGTTGGTGCTGACCAATGTCACGACATCCTGTGCCTGTGCCGTAGCCGACTGGACAAAGGAACCCATTGCTCCGGGTGCAAAGGAACTGTGAAAGCCTCTTTTGACGCGAAAGCGCTGGGACGTTTGACAAGTCGATAGGCATATACAGCAATGCCACTCCGAATCTGGTTTATCTGAAATTCACCGGTGAGGTAGTGCAGGAAATCAAAGATTATTCAAAACTTCTTCCGTATGCCATCGGCAATATCCGCATTGACCGTGACGAGTTCTCCTTCCCCGATGTCTATCGCGGACAGCAACCGTCCATGACGTTCAGCATTGCCAATCTTTCCGACCGTCCGTACGAACCGGTATTGATGCACCTGCCTCCTTATCTGAAGATGGAAGCGGAACCTAAAGTACTGCTGAAAGGTAAAAAAGGAACGATCAAGCTGACACTGGATGCCAGCCAGCTGCAGGACTTCGGACTGACACAGACCTCTGTCTACTTGTCCCGTTTCTCCGGTGATAAAGTGAGTGAAGACAATGAGATACCCGTTTCGGCCATTCTTCTTCCCGATTTCTCGCGTATGACGGAGAAAGATTCTTTGAATGCTCCTTCCATCCACATCTCGGAGACGAATATTGACCTGAGTATTCCGTTGATCAAGAAGAATAAGTCAGCCATGATATATTGATCGCTAATGCGGGAAAGACCCCGTTAGTTATCAGCAAGTTACAGGTATTCAACTCTTCTGTAGGAGTAAGACTGAAAAGACGGTCATTCCGCCGGACGGAATGACCAAGTTGAAAGTGACGATCCACAAGCGGGATGTAGGTAATAAGAAACATCATTTACGTATCTTGATGATTACAAACGACCCGTTGCGTCCGAAAGTTGAAATAAATATCAAACGCTAACTCTTATTGCCATGGAACATCCTGAAAATAACGAAGAATATAAAGGACTCGTTGTCAATAAAGGCATCGAACAGCCTCATCCGTGAATCCTTATTTGAAACGTAAGCCCAAAAAGCGTCAGCTTTCGGTAGCGGAATTTGTAGAAGGTATTGTGAAAGGCGATGTCACTATTCTCAGTCAGGCTGTGACACTGGTAGAGAGCGTGAAGCCCGAACATCAGGCTGTCGCCCAGGAAGTGATCGAGAAATGTCTGCCTTATTCCGGCAATTCCATCCGTGTAGGTATCAGTGGAGTGCGGTGCGGGAAAGAGTACCTCGATTGACGTATTCGGCCTGCATGTGCTCGAAAAGGCGGTAAGTTGGCGGTGCTGGCTATCGACTAGCAGTGAGCGCAGTAAAGGCAGTATCCTGGGAGACAAGACACGTATGGAACAACTTTCTGTACATCCCAAATCGTTTATCCGCCCCAGCCTTCAGCAGGTTCGTTGGGAGGAGTTGCCCGGAAGACCCGTGAAACGATTGTGCTTTGTGAGGCTGCCGGATTTGATAAAATCTTTGTAGAAACCGTTGGAGTGGGACAGAGCGAAACGGCTGTTCATTCTATGGTAGATTTCTTCCTGCTGATTCAGTTGCAGGTACGGGAGATGAATTGCAAGGCATCAAACGAGGAATCATGGAGATGGCGGACGGTATTGTCATCAACAAAGCCGACGGAGATAATCTGGAACCTGCCAAGTTGGCTGCCAGTCAGTTCCGTAATGCGCTGCATCTGTTTCCGGCTCCCGAATCGGGATGGATTCCGAAGGTGCTGACTTACTCCGGTTTTTATAATATCGGCGTGAAGGAAATCTGGGACATGGTGTATGAATATATCGATTTCGTGAAGAAGAACGGTTATTTTGACTATCGCCGTAATGAACAGAGTAAGTACTGGATGTACGAAACGATCAATGAACAGCTCCGTGATAGCTTCTATCACAATCCTCGGATTGAAGCGATGCTTCAGGAGAAGGAACAACAAGTGCTGCAGGGAAATCTTACTTCGTTTATCGCTGCTAAGAGCCTGCTGGATACCTATTTTGACGAATTAAAACGATGATAAAGCAGAAACAGTGATGGATTAGAAAAACGACCGAACATTTACCCCCGATAACTATACCTAATTAATAACCAATTGTTAACTTTAACACCTGATGAACAAAACCTTATTAACCGGGCTTTTGTGTTGTAGTTTGTCAATACAGAGCTTTGCAGACCAACCGTTAGAAGGATTCACCTATGGTTCGGTGAATGCTCCTACAGGAAAAGAGTGGGAATCTCCCGAAAACCTGGCGCTCAACAAAGAGCAGCCGCATGCTTATTTCTTTCCGTTCCAGCATTTGGATAATGCCCGCAAGGTATTGCCGGAAAACAGTAAGTATTGGCAGTCACTTGACGGTGACTGGAAGTTTCACTGGCACCCCGACCCCGACTCCCGCCCCAAAGATTTCTATCAGACTGAGTATGATGTCAGCTCATGGGATGCGATTCCCGTGCCTTCAAGCTGGAATATTTATGGCATTCAAAAGGACGGAAGCCAGAAGTACGGAACGCCTATCTACGTCAACCAACCGGTAATCTTCCAACACAGCGTGAAGGTGGATGACTGGCGCGGAGGCGTGATGCGTACTCCTCCTGCCAACTGGACTACTTACAAGGATCGGAACGAAGTAGGTTCCTTCCGCCGTGATTTCGAAATCCCGCAGGACTGGGACGGACGCGAAGTCTTTATCAGCTTCGATGGTGTCGATTCATTCTTCTATCTGTGGATCAACGGTCAGTACGTAGGTTTTTCCAAGAATTCGCGTAATACCGCTAATTTCAATATCACTCCCTATTTACAGAAAGGCAAGAACACCGTAGCCGCCGAAGTGTATCGTAGTTCGGACGGTTCCTTCCTCGAAGCGCAGGATATGTTCCGTCTGCCGGGCATCTTCCGTACGGTTGCCTTGTACTCGGTTCCCAAGTTCATTTCCGTGACTTGGTTGCCACACCCGATTTGGATGTGACTTATACGGACGGTTCGCTGACTGTCAATGCCGAAATCCGTAACCTGGATAAGAAAGCCATCAAAGACTACAAGGTATATTACTCTTTATATGCCAATAAATTGTACTCTGATGAGAATACCTTGGTAGACGGATTTTTATCTCCTGTGATCGACAAAATCGCTCCGAATGAAACCGGTAGTGTTCAGACTGTTCTTAAGGTAAAGGCTCCTAATAAGTGGTCGGCTGAATTTCCTTATCGCTATACGTTGGTAGCCGAACTGAAGGACAAGAAGAACAGAACCGTTGAAATGGTTTCCACCATTGTCGGTTTCCGCAAAGTGGAGATTAAGGATACTCCTGCCTCCGAAGATGAATTCGGACTTGCCGGACGTTATTATTATGTGAACGGAAAGACGGTCAAACTGAAAGGAGTGAACCGCCACGAATCCAATCCGGGAGTAGGGCACGCCATTACCCGTGAGATGATGGAAAAAGAGATTATGCTGATGAAGTGTGCCAACATCAATCATGTACGTAATTCACATTATCCGGATGATCCGTATTGGTATTTCCTGTGCAACAAATACGGTATTTATCTCGAAGATGAGGCGAATATAGAATCGCACGAATATTATTATGGTGCTGCCTCCCTCTCTCATCCGGTGGAATGGAAAATGCGCACGTGGCACGTGTGATGGAAATGGTGCGTGCCAATGTCAACAATCCTTCTATCGTTATCTGGTCGTTGGGCAATGAAGCCGGACCGGGCAAGAACTTTGTGGCGGCTTATGATGCTTTGAAGAAGTTTGATACTTCCCGTCCTGTGCAATATGAGCGTAATAATGACATTGTAGATATGGGTTCAACCAATATCCGTCTATCGGCTGGGTACGTGGGGCCGTGCAGGGGAAATATGATATCAAGTATCCGTTCCATATATCCGAATATGCCCATTCAATGGGGAATGCCTGCGGTAATCTGATAGATTACTGGGAAGCTATGGAGTCGACCAATTTCTTCTGTGGAGGTGCCATTTGGGATTGGGTAGACCAGTCTATGTACAATTATGACCCGAAGACAGGTGTCCGTTATCTGGCTTACGGTGGAGACTTTGGCGATACTCCCAATGATGGTCAGTTTGTAATGAACGGCATCGTGTTTGGTGACCTTGAACCGAACCTCAGTACTATGAAGTGAAAAAGGTATATCAGCACATCGGCGTAAAGGCAATAGATACAGAAAAGGGTGTATTTGAGATCTTCAATAAGTACTACTTTAAGAACTTGGCGGAAGATTACCAGTTGGTATATTCGCTTTATGAAGACGGTAAACCGATAATGACCGGTAAACCGATGGATATCAATATAGCTCCACGCCAACGTGCACAGATCACTCTGCCGTATGATCATGCCTCTCTTAAGAAAGATGCTGAGTACTTTATGAAACTACAGTTTATACTGAAAGATCAAAGACCTTGGGCTGCCAAAGGCTTTCCGATGGCAGAGGAACAGATTTTGATAAAGGAGGCTACGGACCGCCCGTCCATCAGTGAAGTAACTGCCGGTGCAGCAAAACAGGATGGATTCGTACTGGACAAGGATACGAAGCGCATCCTTATAAAGGGAGCTGACTTTGAAGCCATATTTGACCCGCAAACCGGAAGTATCTACAGTCTGAAGTATGGCAACGAGACTGTTATCGCCGATGGCAACGGTCCGAAGCTCGATGCTCTCCGTGCTTTTACAAACAATGATAACTGGTTCTATGCCCCCTGGTTCGAACATGGTTTGCACAATCTGATTCATAAAGCAACTGAATATAAAGTACTGAATAAAGGCAATGGCACTTTGGTATTGAGTTTTACGGTAGAATCTCAGGCACCGAATGCCGCACGCATTAAGGGTGGTACAAGCTCCGGTAAGAATAGCATCGAAGAACTGACCGACAGAAAATTCGGTAGCAATGACTTTAAATTTGTCACTAACCAGATATGGACAGTGTATCCGGACGGTTCTATCGAATTGCAGTCCAGCATTACTTCCAATCGTTCGAGTTTGGTTCTGCCACGTTTGGGTTATGTGATGAAAGTTCCCCAACAATACAGTAACTTCACTTACTATGGACGCGGACCGATAGATAACTATGCCGACCGTAAGAGCGGACAGTTTATCGAACAGTATACGAATAGCGTAGCAGGTGAGTTCGTAAACTTCCCAAAACCTCAGGATATGGGCAATCACGAAGATGTTCGCTGGTGTGCATTGACCAATCAGGCAGGGAATGGAGCTGTCTTCGTAGCTACCGACCGTCTTTCGGCTTCGGCACTTCAGTACTCGGCTCTCGACTTGATATTGGCTTCCCATCCTTATCAGTTGCCGAAGGCAGGCGATACCTATCTGCATTTGGATTGTGCAGTGACCGGTCTGGGTGGTAACAGTTGTGGTCAGGGAGGTCCTCTCGTACACGACCGTGTGTTTGCCAACCAGCACAGTATGGGCTTCATCATTCGTCCTGCCGGTAAGGAACTGAGTGTCGTTGCCAATGTTGCTCCTGCGGGAGATCTTCCTCTGTCTATCACACGCACCCCTGCCGGAATGGTTGAATTGACTTCAGCAAAGAAAGATGCTGTCATTTGTTATAGCATTGACGGAAGTAAGAAAGTGCAGGAATACACAGAGCCTGTCCCTATGCGTAACGGAGGTACGATCAAGGCATGGTATAAGGATAGTAAGGATATCAGCAGCACAATGAAGTTTGAGAAAATAGAAAGCATTCAGACGCAAGTCGTATACGCCAGTAGTCAGGAATCGGGTGAAGGCGATGCTTCTCATCTGACTGATGGTGATCCGAATACCATCTGGCATACCATGTATTCGGTGACAGTTGCCAAATACCCGCATTGTAGATTTGGATGCCGGTGAAGTCAAGGAAATCAAAGGCTTTACTTACCTGCCGCGACAGAATGGAGGAAACGGTAATATCAAGGATTACTCTATTCAGGTCAGCATGGATGGAAAAGAATGGGGAGAGCCTGTTAATAAAGGAACATTCGCAAGGGACTCCAAAGAAAAGAGAGTCTTGTTTGACAAACCGGTGAAGGCACGTTATATCCGTTTCACGGCTTTAAGCGAACAGAACGGACAGGATTTTGCGTCCGGTGCGGAGATAACGATTCTGGCTAACTAAAGATAGCTGATATATAGAAGAAAAGTATCAATGGGAATGTGTCCCCCCTTCTAAATTTATGAGGGTTTCGACACATCCCCATTGATGCTTTTCTCTATTTTATCGGTATGAGGAAACTTCTACAACTCCTTTCCCGCCTTCTCAAAATCCGCCTTAGACTTACTCTGCGTCACAATATACACACCCAGAAACACAAGTGTAATGGCGATTCCTTTTTCCCAGCCGAAGCTCCCGATTCCCATGAGGATTGTTGCAATCGTAGCCACAATCGGCTGCATATAGTTATACATACTTACCACTGTAGGGCGGAGTAACTTCTGAGCTGTCATGATGCAGAGATAAGCAAGGAAACTTCCTCCCAGTACGACATACAATACCTGCAAAATGGCAACCATTGGAATGCTGGTCCATTGAATGACCGAAATATCTTGATAAGAGAAAGGAATATAACACATCGAAGCATAGATAAACATCCATTTATTGATGGTTACTGCCGAATATCGCTGAGACAGCCCCTTGAACACCGTCAGATAGATGGAGAAACTGATTTGCGCAACCAGACAAAGCAAGTCGCCGATCAGACTTCCGTTACCACTACTCGCTGCCTGACTGCTCATAATAAGGATAAGCGCTCCCATAGCTCCCACGAAAATACCCAGTACTTCTTGTTCGTAATCGGCTCTTTCAGATAGATGGCTGCCACAATCATGGTAACTATCGGCAGAGTAGTCGTTACGATAGAAGCATCGATAGGCGAAGTCATCGAAAGCCCGAAGATAAATATCCCCTGATTGAAAACCAGAGCAAAGAGGGAAGCAAAGAAAATCTTCAGCATATCGCGGTGGTCCACATGCTCCTGTTTGCAGAAGATGGAAAGTATCCAGAATGCCGCTGCCGCACCTACCATACGAAACGTGGTGACGGAGATAGCTGAAAACTCTTGAAGTGCCGATTTGCCGATAGGAGACATCAGTCCCCACATAACGTTTGCCGTGAGTGCAAACAGATGTCCGTGCAGATTCTTGTTATTGCCCATAAGTCTGTGTATACCTTTTAATTGTTACCTTTATTGAAAACTGCTGCAAAGGTAACCAATTTGTCACATGATTTGTTTATATTTGCCTTGATTAAAATTGAATATTATGGAACAACAGGCAGACTATATCCGGCGGATCGAGATCAAAGGACTCTGGGCCCGCTTTAATATACAATGGGATTTGCGTCCGGATGTGAATATCCTTTCCGGCATCAACGGAGTGGGAAAGACCACTATTCTGAACCGTTCGGTGGGATACCTCGAACAGCTTTCCGGCGACATACAGCTCTCCGGTGAAATGAAAAGCGACGCAAAGAACGGAGTACACCTCTTCTTTGATAATCCCGCAGCGACTTATATCCCATACGATGTGATCCGCAGCTACGACCGCCCCTTGATTATGGGTGACTTCACGGCACGCATGGCAGACAAGAACGTGAAGTCCGAACTGGACTGGCAACTGTATCTGTTGCAGCGCCGCTATCTCGATTATCAGGTCAATATCGGCAATAAGATGATCGAAATGCTTTCCAGCAATGACGAGGAACAGCGCAGCAAAGCCGCCACCCTCTCCCTTGCCAAACGTCGTTTCAGGATATGATTGACGAACTTTTCAGCTACACCCGCAAAAAGATAGACCGCCGTCGGAATGACATAGCCTTCTATCAGGACGGAGAATTGCTGTTTCCATACAAACTCTCGTCCGGTGAAAAGCAAATGCTCGTGATTCTGCTGACAGTGCTCGTGCAGGACAACAGCCACTGTGTCCTTTTCATGGACGAACCGGAAGCCTCCCTGCACATCGAATGGCAACAGAAACTGATTTCAATGATCCGAGAACTGAATCCCAATGTGCAAATCATTCTGACCACCCATTCGCCTGCCGTCATCATGGAGGGCTGGCTAGATGCAGTGACAGAGGTGAGCGATATTTCCACCGAAGCGGACGGATTCAGACTCCCCCCGACTATTAATTGTTAATGACAACTTCTACATGGCAACTTCACTACGCGATAATCTGACTTCTTCTTACTTCAATGCTGCCCACAAGCTGTATTCCAAAAAGGCTCGCCGGCGCATCATTGCTTACGTAGAGAGCTATGATGATGTTGCTTTCTGGCGCACATTACTCGAAGAGTTTGAAGATGACGAGCATTATTTTCAAGTGATGCTCCCTTCGGCCACCTCATTGGCAAAGGGGAAGAAGATGGTACTCATGAACACGCTGAATACAGCCGAACTGGGGAGAAGTCTGATTGCCTGTGTCGACAGTGACTATGATTTCCTGTTGCAGGGAGCCACGAACACTTCCCGAAAGATCAACCGGAACAAGTACATATTCCAAACCTACACATACGCTATCGAAAACTATCACTGCTTTGCCGAAAGTCTTCACGAAGTATGTGTGCAGGCCACATTGAACGACCGTTTTATACTGGATTTCAACGCTTATCTGAAACGGTATTCGGAAATCGTATACCCGCTTTTCCTGTGGAACGTGTGGTTTTATCGTCAACGGGATACGTATACTTTCCCGATGTACGACTTCCATACTTATACTGCCTTGAGGGAGATCAGTCTGAAACATCCGGAACACAGTCTGGAAGCACTGCAACACCGAGTTAATCAGAAACTTGCTGAACTGAAAAAACGCTTCCCCGGTTCTGTCAACCAAGTGAACGGATTGCGGTCGGAATTAAAGGAACTGGGACTCGTCCCCGAAACCACCTATTTATATATGCAGGGACATCACGTGATGGATAATGTCGTGATGAAACTTCTGATTCCCGTCTGTACCGCCCTGCGCCGGGAACGGGAACAGGAAATTAAACGACTGGCGGAACATAATGAACAATTCAGGAATGAATTGACTTGTTATCAGAACAGCCAGGTGAATGTCGAAATCATGTTGAAGAAGAACGTCGCCTATAAGCGACTCTTCCACTACGACTGGCTGAGCAGGACATTCAGGAATATCTGGCCAAAGGAGAATGAATAAAAGGGAACTAACTAATAAGGGAATAAACTAAAAGAGATACTATTTTATGAAAGAAGTGATTGATACAGTGAGTGTGGCATTGGCAAATGGAGATACGGAGAATGTTGGCAATGTCGTGATGCAGGAGGTCAACCGTACGTTGCTCTCGGCAGGTGTGGATGAAGTATGGGCGGACAAAATAGATAATCTGATCGTATTGCTGTTTATTATCGGAATAGCCTTGTTGGCTAACATAATCTGCCGTAAAATCATTTTACGGGTGGTAGCCAAGTTGGTGAAGCAGACCAAAGCTACCTGGACGACATTGTATTCAACCATAAAGTGATGGTGAATGTCAGCCGGATGGTAGCGCTATCCTGATTTATATCGCCATTCCTATCGCATTCCCCGAGCATGCGGATTCTGATTTGCTCGATTTTCTGAGGCGTCTCTGTCTGATATATATCATTGCCGTTTTTCTTCGTTTCATCAGCGCTTTGTTTACGGCTGTCTATCAAGTCTACAGTGAGCGGGAGCAGTATCGGGACAAACCGTTGAAAGGACTTTTGCAGACGGCGCAAGTGATTCTTTTCTTTATAGGAGCCATCATTATTATAAGCATTCTGATCAATCAGAGCCCGATGGTCTTGCTGACCGGATTGGGAGCGTCTGCCGCTATTCTGATGTTGGTTTTCAAAGATAGTATCATGGGATTTGTATCCGGTATTCAGCTTTCTGCCAACAATATGCTGAAGGTGGGCGACTGGATCACCATGCCGAAATATGGTGCGGACGGTACAGTGATAGAAGTAACGCTGAATACGTGAAGGTGCGTAATTTCGATAATACGATTACGACCATTCCTCCTTACCTGCTGATCAGCGATTCTTTTCAGAACTGGCAGGGAATGCAGGAGTCCGGCGGACGCCGGGTGAAGCGTTCCATTAATATCGATATGACAAGCGTGCGCTTTTGTACTCCCGAAATGCTGGAAAAATATCGCAAGATACAGTTGCTGGCAAATTACGTAGATGAAACGGAGAAAGTGGTAGAAGAATATAATAAGGAGCATGATATTGATAATTCCGTGTTGGTGAACGGGCGGAGGCAGACCAATCTGGGAGTTTTTTCGTGCCTATCTGACCAATTATTTGCGAAGCCTGCCCACTGTTAATCAGGATATGACCTGTATGGTACGCCAGCTTCAGCCTACAGAAACCGGCATTCCGCTGGAACTTTATTTCTTTTCTGCCAACAAAGTATGGGTTGCTTACGAAGGCATACAGGCAGACGTGTTCGACCATGTACTTGCCATCATTCCGGAGTTCGGCCTGCGCGTCTTTCAGAATCCGTCGGGTGAAGACCTGCGACGGATAGGAGTGAAGATAGAACACTGATTTAAAAGATAGAATACTATATATTTTAAGAACGATACATACTGTTAACCATTATTGATTATGAACACACCTATACCCAATCAGATTATCCGTGAAATTACACCTTTGTCCGACAAAGACTGTTTCTATATTGCAGAACGTTATAAGACGGAGTTTACCTATCCGATTCATAACCATTCTGAATTTGAACTGAACTTTACGGAAAAGCCGCCGGAGTCAGGCGTGTAGTGGGAGATTCCTCCGAAGTGATAGGAGATTATGATCTGGTTCTGATTACGGGCAAAGACTTGGAACACGTATGGGAACAGAATGAATGCCGCTCCAAAGAGATACGGGAGATCACCATCCAATTCTCTTCCGACCTGTTCTTCAAGAGCTTTATCAATAAGAACCAGTTCGACTCTATCCGCCGGATGCTGGATAAAGCTCAGAAAGGACTTTGTTTCCCGATGTCCGCCATACTTAAGATATATCCGTTGCTGGATACGCTTGCTTCCGAGAAACAAGGGTTCTATGCGGTGATCAAGTTTATGACGATCCTGTATGAACTTTCTCTCTTTGAGGAAGAGGCCCGGACACTGTCCAGTTCTTCTTTTGCCAAGATTGATGTTCATTCCGATAGCCGCCGGGTACAGAAGGTGCAGGAATATATCAATCTCCATTATCAGGAAGAAATCCGATTGGGACAGTTGGCAAGCATGGTCGGGATGACTGATGTGTCATTCAGCCGTTTCTTTAAGTTGCGTACGGGGAAGAACCTTTCCGATTATATTATTGATATCCGACTGGGATTGCTTCGCGGTTGCTGGTAGATTCTACGATGTCTATCGCAGAAATCTGTTATGAGTGCGGATTCAATAACCTGTCTAATTTTAATCGTATCTTTAAGAAGAAAAAGATTGTTCTCCGAAGGAGTTTCGCGAGAACTACCGGAAGAAAAAGAAACTGATCTAATTTCTCTGTCTCCTCGCATACTTTACTAGTCTGTTTTCTCTATTAGGGTTGACTAAAAAGTCAATAGTATCTCCATTCTCCTCCTTCCCGAAGGAGGAGAATGGAGATACTATCGACTAATAATTAGCTTAGAATCGTGTTGAATTTAGAGTCTTGTTTCCTAAGATTTATTCTTCGGGGGCTGACATCTATTCTCCGTTAGGTACAAAACTAATCGTCTGACAGTTGTTGTTTTTTTCGTCTGACAGTTGTCAGACGAA
>ENA-OQJH01001116-OQJH01001116.1-human-gut-metagenome-genome-assembly--contig:-NODE-1116-length-12087-cov-1.593813_pt1 | contig 12087 bp, 16 predicted proteins | sample MGYA00242597_ERZ504763 | MGnify/ENA primary metagenome ERZ504763 (study PRJEB26092, sample SAMD00036359) | human gut metagenome | host: Homo sapiens | study: EMG produced TPA metagenomics assembly of... | reverse complement strand
AAAGAAAAGAAAATAAAACATTCAAAAAAGAGTATTCAGTAAATACTGGATGCTCTTTTTTATGAAAAATGGAGTAAGATGATGGAACAGTGGTATCTGTATAAGAAAAGGGCTGATTTTAATCAGATTGGAGAAAAATTTAACATAGATCCAGTGATCGCACGGCTGATCCGCAACAGGGATGTGGTTGGGGATGAACAAATACAGCAGTATCTGTATGGAGAACTTTCAGATATTTCAGATCCTTTTTTGATGAAAGGTGTCAAAGAAGGAGTTGAGATTTTGAAGCAAAAGGTACAAGAAGGGAAAACGATCCGTATTATTTCAGATTATGATGTAGATGGAGTTGTCTCAAATTATATTTTGTGGAAAGCGATTCATGATCTTGGTGGAAAGATTGATTTTCAGATTCCAGACCGCATGAAAGACGGCTATGGAATTAATGAAATATCATTGAAAAAGCAGTGGAAGACCAGATTGATACGATCCTTACCTGTGATAATGGGATTGCAGCAGCAGATGCAGTTGCATACGGCAAAGAACATGGACTGACAATGATCATTACGGATCATCATGATGTGCCATTTGATACCGATGAAGCAGGAATGAGAAAAGAGGTTCTTCCACCAGCAGATGTAGTGATCAATCCAAAGCAAGAAGCATGCAATTATCCGTATCCGTTACTTTGTGGAGCAGGAGTGGCTTTTCAGTTTATGAGGCATTTTATCAGGCAATGGAAGAAGATGAAAGCCAATTGGAAGAGTTGTTATCCATGCTTGCGATCGCGACTGTTTGTGATGTGGTAGATCTGACAGGAGAAAACAGAATCTTTGTCAAAGAAGGATTACGCCGAATCAAAGATACACAAAATATCGGGTTGAAAGCATTGCTGAATGTGCATGATCTGATGGATAAACAGATACAGTCTTATGCACTAGGATTTATTGTTGGACCATGTATCAATGCGAGCGGACGTTTGGAATCTGCCGAAAAAGCATTGAATCTATTTCTGGAAGAAGATGAAGAGAAGGCAAAACAGACAGCAGAAGAATTAAAAGAACTGAATGATCTTACGGAAAACCATGACAGAAAATGGTGTAAAAGAGGCACTGGGACAGGCGTTCGAATATGAAGCAAAAGGAGATAAAGTGCTTGTATTATATCTTCCAGAATGTCATGAAAGTATTGCAGGTATCATAGCAGGAAGGATCAAGGACCACTTAAATCATCCAGTATTTGTCTTAACAGATGCAAAAGAAGGAATCAAAGGTTCTGGACGTTCCATCGAAGGATATTCCATGTTTGAAGAGATGATGAAAGTCAAAGAGGTGTTCACAAAGTTTGGGGGACATCCAATGGCAGCAGGATGTTCTTTGGAAAAAGAAAAATTACAGGAATTCCGCAAAAAGATCAACGAGAACTGTACCCTTGAGAAAAAAGATTTTGCAAAGAAAGTACAGATTGATATTGATATGCCAGTTGATTATATTACCATGATCTGATCCATCAGTTATCTGTTTTAGAGCCATTTGGAAAAGAAAATAAAAAACCATTATTTGCGCACAGAAAGTTAAAAGTGGAACGTGTGAATGTTTTTGGAAAAAATAAAAATGTGATAAAATTAGCATTAAAGAGTAGTCAGGGAACTAGGATTGATGGCATGATTTTTGAGGATGAAAATGAATTTCGAGAGAAAATGGGAACAGCAAAGTATATCACATGTACATATTATCCAGTGATCAATGAGTATCAGGGATATAAAAGTCTTCAGATCAACATTCAAAATTATTTTTTTGTGGAGGAGTAGCATGAGTAAGATAAAATTAGTAGCAATGGATCTAGATAATACACTCTTAGACAGCGAGAAACAGATTTCAAAACACACAGAAGAAGTTCTAAAAGAAGCGATCAGAAGGGGTGTTTATATAGTTCCAGCAACAGGACGTATTTTTAAAGCAATTCCAGAATTTTTAAGAGATATTCCAGGCGTTCGATATGCTGTTTGCTGTAACGGGGCAACTGTTTATGATCAGAAAGAAGATAAGATCATATATACAAATCATCTACCAAAGAAACGGTATTTTCGTTGTTTGATATTTTGGAAAAATATCATTGTACACGTGATATTTATCAGAATGGGCAAGGGTATATGGAACGATGCTATTTTGACCATCTTGCAGAGTATGGTGTATCAGATCATGTATTAAAACTTGTGAGAGATACAAGACTGCCACTGGATGATCTGCGAAAGTACATTGAAGAGCATCCGCTGGGAATTGAGAAAATCAATGTATTTTTTGATGATATGGAAGAGCGGGAAACTGCAAGACAAGAATTAATCGAGAAAAATATTGCGAGTGTATCAAGTTCTCTGGAAAATAACATTGAAATAAATCAGATTGGATGTGATAAAGGAGATGGACTTTTACATCTGGCAGAGCAAATTGGACTATCTATGGATGAAGTGATGGCATGTGGAGATGCAGGAAATGATACTATGATGATCAAAGCTGTAGGAATCGGTGTTGTTATGGAAAATGGACAACCTGATCTGAAAGAGATCGCAGACTTGTGACAAAGACAAATAATGAAGATGGTGTTGCATATGCAATTGAAAAATTAGTCTTTGAAGCATAAGATGTGAAAAAAATGTGAACATGGATCATGACTATTCATTTTTATTGACGAGGGTATCCAAAGTGGTATAATAAGTATGTTTAAATAGTTAGGGGGAACAATGAAAGATGAGAAAAACACGTAAAACAGCAGCTGTAGTAGCTCTGTATACGTTTTTGATGCTTGGATCAGTGTCTGTGGTCAGAGCAGATCAGCCAGTCACAAGAGAGCAATAAGCAGTGAACAGACTGAGACCAAGACAGATTCTTCTGCCCAGACGACAGAAAGTGAAGCAACGACAGAGACAACAACACAGACGACTCAGGCAAAGCGACAACGGAAGCAACAACGCATACGCATACAACGGCTGCAGCAACACATACAAAGAAACATACAGCAACAACACATACAAAGAAACAAAAAGACAAGTCTGATCAAGATAAGAAGAAAGATAAAAAAGATAAGAAAAAAGACAAGAAAGATAAAAAATCTATCATTCCAAAAGTATATAATGATCATAGTCTTGAGATGAAAGATAAGAAAGAGACGATACAGGGATTTATTTACTTTAATCAGGCAGATGCAGCATGGAATGACAATGGATATCAGATCAAAAGTAGTGGATGACGGACCAAGCGCTATGGCAGTTTGTATCAGTCGCTGACGAATAAATGGGTAACTCCAGTTGATACAACAGTATGGGCATATAAGAATGGCTATTACAGTAGTGCTGGAGCAAGTCATGAGATGGTCCCAGCACTGGCACAAAAGTATAAACTGGAATGTCATGGACTTGGAAGTGATGTCAGCAAGGTTAGAGATGCATTGAAGAAGAAGCATCCAGTAGTAGCACTGATGGGGCCAGGATATTTTACGAAGAAAGGTCATTTTATCGTATTGGTTGCGATCGATGATAATGATCAGGTAACGGTTGCAGATGTTGGAAGCAGACAGCGTACACAGTACAAATATCCACTAAAAGAAGTGATCGCACAGACGAAGTCAGCATCAGCAGGAGGTCCATGCTGGGAGATTTATTCTGATCAAAGGATATCTGCGAAGGCTGATAAGAAGGCAAAGCAGCTGAAAGCTGAGAAGAAATACAGAAGCAAAGAATTTAAAGCAATGTATAATGAGATTAAGTCAGTATTGCAGAAGAATTATCAGTTAGCGGTTCCACTAAAGAAAGGAACACTAGTTAGTGAAGAACAGTTTGTTACGATCACATCCTTAGGAATCAACGATAAAGTTCCGTAATGGATGCGAGCAAGAAGTTAACAAGTGATGTCGATCTTGATACAGTAGTAGATGAGATTCAGACAGAGGCAGTCAAGGATTCTTTTTGGAATACGATCATGATCGCACCTGACAAAACTAATTTAACAGATAAATAAATAGTATATATTACATAAAGAAAAGCACAGAATCATTGAGTATGATCAATGATTTCTGTGCTTTTTCTATTCTAAAAAATAGGAGGAAAGAAAAATGAAGATTCAAAATATGATTAAAAAAATAACGATTGCTGTATTATCTGCAGCAATGATGCTTGCACCTATCGTTAATATCAAAGCGGCATCAACAGATGTGGTCGATACAAGCAAAACTGGATCCATAACGATCCACAAATATGACATGACAGCAGCAAAACAGGCCGGTGTTAATACTAGTCAGTTTACACCAACAGGAAAACAGGACGCTGCTGCGGAAGCAGCCTTGGAAAAATATGCAATCAAAGGTGTGGAATTTAGTTACCTGCGAGTTGGAGATGTTGAACAGCAGAGTGAGAATGGAAAGATTCAGATGATCTATGAACTTCCAACCACAATACAGCAGATTTGGGTTTGACATCTTCTGATGCAGCTAAAACAGAAGGAAGTAAGACATATTTTACAAGCCAGCAGATCAATGAGAAACTTGCCAAGGCATTAGAAGATAATACGGTAACGAAAGATAAATTAGAAGATTACATGGGAAAGAATGGGACAGCCATGGATGAGACTAATGCTAATGGTGTGACAAGTAAAGACAAATTGCCACTGGGTCTTTACCTGATCGTTGAGACAAAGGTACCAGAAAATGTAACTTACACAACAAATCCATGGTTTGTACAGTTGCCATCCACGGATTCTAAGGGAGATGACTGGTTCTATGATGTGATCTGTTATCCAAAGAATGAAACTGGAAATCCAACACTTGACAAAAGAGTACGCAATAATCCAGATCAGGACAATGTAACAACTGCCAATACAGACAGACTGGCAGATTTTACTTCTGCAAGAAATGAATATAAATACCAGAGTACCGTGACAGCATCTAAAGCAGAAAGACTGGATTATCAGTTCATTTCAAAAATTGCCACATATCACATCATCAACAACCTACCTGTCAACTTATACATTTAACGATACGATGGCAAATGGAATGACATATGGGAAAGATGCCGTGATCGCAATTTATGAAACTAAGGATGCAGCGGACAGAACAAATGTGAACAATGTTGAGAAGAGTGGTGCATTGGCTGTATGGAAGAGTTCCGACACGGATTCAAAGTTTGCAGCAACATACGGAAAATCTGGAGACGATCCTGCAATGAAGATCGAGATGACAAAAGCAGGACTTAATGAGTTGAATAAGAAATATTCTGATAAATATATTGTTGTATACTATACAGCTAAGGTGAATACAGATGACAGGGTTATTCTTGGTGATAAAGGAAATTCAAACGATGTATCCCTTACGTGGAAGAGAACAAATACGAATTATTATGATATTTTAAAAGACAAATGTATCGTATACTCTTACGGATATGATCTGACAAAGAAATTTTCTGACAGCAAGGGAGATGCAACAAAGGTTAAATTCGTTGTAAAAAATAAGACAGATAATTACTATCTGGTAGCAAGAGCAGATAGAGCAGGTGTTTATCAGGTAACAGGAAAGTCTGCAAAAGAAGCTGATGCGACTCAGTTAGTCCGTCTTCTGATGGAAAACTTGTGATCAATGGGATCGAAGGAGATGAATATGGATTTACAGAAACACACTCTGATGCAGGATACTCCCTGTTAAAGAAAGAAGTGATCGTTAAGTCAAAGAGACAAAAGCAGATATCACACCAACCGAAGCAAATATCACAGGGATCCAGAGTAAGTCTGATGCAGATTCCACAGCAAATGATGTAGTTCCTAATGGTGCGGTATTAAAGAATGATGTGACGGTTCAGACTACAGCAGCGAGTGCGACTGTGGATGAGACAAAGGCAACGATGACAAAACACGATGATTCTGGAAATGCATATATCAATATGCAGATCACAAATCAGAAGCAGTTCATGCTGCCAATGACAGGTGGGGCAGGAAACTATCTTATGATCATTGCAGGGGTTGTTGTTGCTGGATGTGGGATCTTGATCTTGAACAAAAACAGAAGACGATCACAAAGATAAAATGAAACAAAAGATCAATACCGATTCTGGTTATTCTGGCCGGCTTTTTTCTGCTGTCTTATCCATTTGTAAGCAACTATCTGTTTGAAAAGAGTGCAGGTTCGACAGTGGAAAGTTATCAGGAAAAGGCAGCCGGAATGGATCAGGCGATCATAAAAAAAGTAATGGATGAAGCGAAACAGTATAATGGGGAATTGCTGCGATCTTCAATACAGTTGACTGATCCGTTTAAGGAAAAACGCTTAGATGGAGAGATGGTTCATTATAACAGAATATTAAATATTGATGGATCATCGATTATGGGATATTTAAAGATTCCTTGCATTTCAATTAATCTGCCGATCTATCATGGGACAAGTGGGACAGTTTTGGAACATGGGATCGGACATCTGGCTGCATCTTCCTTTCCGATTGGAGGAAAGATACCCATGCGGTGCTGACTGGACATACTGGCTTAGTTCTGCAAAAATCTTTACAGATCTGACAGAGATGAAAAAGGGAGATTTCTTTTTTATACATGTATTGGATAAAAAGCTTGCTTACCGTGTGGATCAGATCACAGTCGTGGAACCACAAGATACAAAGGAACTTCAGATCATGGAAGGAAAAGATCTTGTAACATTGGTTACTTGCACACCCTATGGAGTCAATGACAAGCGTTTATTAGTCCGAGGAGTTCGCACAGCTTATCATGCAAAAGAGGAAGAGATAAGAGCAAGAAATCATCATTCGCAATGGATGGAAGTTTACAAACGGGCCATCTTTGCAGGACTATTGATCATTTGTGTATTGATCGCAACCAGAAAAGTATATGAAAAGATGAAAAGAAAAAGCGGGGAAAGGAGATATGGGTGAAACAAAAGATCATAAATATTGTTGGAATCTTTTTTCTGGTAATAGGGATCACGTTACTGCTTTATCCGGAGATCATATCATATCTGAAACAAAAACAGTCCGATCAGACGGTGAAAGAACTGACGCAGAGGAGAAGCAAAAGAAAACAGGATGATCTACTGTATCAAAAAGCAGTCCGCTATAACAGGAAGATATTCAAAGAAAAACAAGCAGGACTAAAGGATGTATTCAGTTACCGCAGTGCACCGATCGTCTTAAGAAACGAAAAAATACCTTCGGTTACATTAAGATACCGAAGATGAAACAGAAACTTCCATTATATCTGGGAGCGACGATGGAAAATATGAGAAAAGGAGCAGCGATCATGGGACAGACATCCCTGCCAGTAGGACAAAAAGACAGCAACTGCGTGATCGCTGCACATCGGGGATATCGGGGAATTCCGTATTTTCGGGACATCGAACAGTTAAAAACAGGCGATCAGGTGATCATTAGAAATCCATGGGAAAGACTGGATTATCGGGTTACAAAGATTAAAGTGATCGATCCATATGATATGGACAAGATTCTGATTCAAAAAGGGAAAGATATGGTCACACTTATAACCTGTCATCCGTACCGAGGACATGGAAGATACCGGTATGTGGTGTACTGTATGAGGAATCATGGACAGAAGATCAGGAAACAAAAGGAAGATAGATAAAAATAGATGGAGAGGAGGATGTGATGAAGAATGCAAAAAAGATCTTGGAAAGAAAACGAAAGATCGTAGTGGTATTAGTGGTCATGGTTTCATTTGTTTCCGTTCTGGCATGGTATCAGATGAAGAAGGCACATGCTTATCAATCATATAATACAGGAGGAAACAAACATTTTAAAGATGGACATTTAACAGTGAACATTAATGGACCAAATGGGAAAAGTGATAGTCTGACAATGTATATTCATAGTGATGAATATGAAAAAAATAAAAATGTCAGCGGTGGGACATTTAATAATTCCAGACATCCATATACGGTAACGACGTATCCGGTGGAGGCGGAGATTATAAGCTTACAGTGAATAAACAGACGATATATTCAGAGAAGAACAGTAACAACAACTATACACTTTTAACGATCAAGGTCTGGTATCTGTTACCGGCCCATGAACAGCATCGATCCTGGGAATGGGTAACGGTGGATAAACCAGTATTTTCAGATCCGAGCAAGGATATAACGCTTTATTGCGGAGGAAATGATGGATTTTGGGAAAATTCCTATCATGATACTCAAGAACATTGGAAATCAGTAAATATCCATGTAAGTACTGGATTGGTCGGAGTGGCTTCTGCTGACAGAGATGGATGGAAAACTTATGACTGGTGTTCTATAAATCTGAATCTGGAAAAGCCAAGCCGCAGCATTTATTACAACGGAAATGGTGGAGATGGTGCGGACGTAACATGGAATTTTACCGATGGAGATAATTTTTCATTTCCAAATGTATCAAGGAGAGGTTATACCTTGACAGGATGGCTGGATGAAGGAACAAAATGGATGTCCAATACAGGCTGGCTGGTATGTGGTAATTATACAGAGACAGCCCAGTGGACAGCGAATACATACACTGTAAACTATGATGGAAATGGAGAAGATTCTGGATATGTGAATGATGGAACAGCCACGTACGATCAAAATTACAGCTTTGCTGAGAATGGATACACGAAAAAAGGCTATGCCTTTGTTGGATGGAATACAGATAAACATGCGGTGAGAGCACGGTATTCTCCAGGAGAGACGATCACATGGAGTAACACGGAGGGTATGACACTTTATGCTGTCTGGTCCAAGAACTCTTATGAAGTAACATTTGATGGAAATGGTGCATCAGGCAGCAAAAAGACTGTGGAATTAAAATATGGACAGGATGATATCCTGCCAGCAAATACATTTGAACGGCCGGGATATACCTTCCTTGGATGGAGTGAAGATCCGAATGCGATCAAAGCAAAATATACCGATAGACAGGCAGTCAATACTCTCTGCGATGCTGGACAGACTTGTGAATTGTATGCTGTCTGGAAGAAAACAGATGGATCATTCGACACACACAACATTATTCATGATGACGGCATGTTTAATGGCTCGATCGAACTGGAAGGACAGAATGGAACTGGATTTTCGAGAGACCACGTAGATTCTGAATATGGAAGGATCGACAAGGAAGGACAGCCAGGATATTTCACAAACCGTTATAAGTAAAAAAGGAGGAAGAAAGTTTGAAACAAATGAAGACGATCTGTAAAAAGATATCGGTAAGTATTCTTACCCTCCTGATGATCATGACAATGTATCTGAGTGGTTCAGGAGAATCATTATTCCTGAAGAATAGAGACGTCAAGGCTTTCACAGGAGAAGCCAAACTGGTGATGAGCCAAGCATTATCAAGTAATAAGCTCTCAGAGATCGATCGGCCTGCATCAGAAGGTCTGTGGAGTATGACAGCTGACGGCCGTAGAGTGTTTTGCTTAAACTCAGGAAAGACCATGTGTTCTGGAGATACCTTAAAATACAAGACGATCAATGCAGCAACTTATGAAAAAAAGGGAATTGCAAAAGCATTAAACTGGTATTTCAGGTCAAGCGGCAAGAATACAAAAGATCTGTCATTGTGTCAGGCATACATCTGGGCATGTGGACATGGAGTGAATAAGCAAAATACCGTTTATCAGGCAGGAAAAATGTGGACAGGGGTTATTCGCAGAAAGATGCAAAAAAGTTCTGTAAAACGATCAGTGATCAGGATCCAGAAGGAACGATCTATTATTATACAGTGAAGAAATGTGCGAAAAAGAAGAAACTGGATTCCCATCAGGTTTTGTTCGGATTTCATCATACACCGCCAGATATTGAAAAAGCGAAAACGAGTGCAACAAAGTCAGGAACCAGCCCAGATAATGTAAGGATCAAGATCAAAAAGAAAGATGCGGAAACAAGAGCAGGGCTTTCTGGAGCAGTATTTCAGATCTATATGGATGGGAATTATCAAGGAAGTGTAACAACCGATGACAATGGAGAAGCTTCTTATACTGTTCAAAGAACGGTAAGTTATAGTGTGACATCAACGAAAAAAGACTTATGTAAAGAATTGGAACGATCTTTCAAAAAGTCAGCAAAAGAAGCGACAGATAATGGCTGGTACGATTCTTCGGCAAAAGCATATGCTGTGGCAATGCAGGAAGCACAAAAACTTGCAGAGCAGAAGATTTCAGCCTTAAAGAGTGCCTCGGTCCACACTTGGATGGTCAGGGAAACAAAATCCCCATTCGGACACCTGATCCCAGATCAGACAGATCAGAGCAAAGTGGAACAGGGTGGAGTCAGATCATTCACATTTAACTATACCAATGAATTTCAAAAGAGTGATCTGGAGATCTTTAAACAGGGAACTGTAAAGAATAAACGAGGGGATCTAGGAGTTGAAGCAAACTTGCAGAATGCTGTCTATGAGTATATGCTGACCATGATATCACAGGCTCCGATAACAAGAGTGTTGTCTATAAGCAGGAACACTTGTGACACAGATGGTAACTGATGCGGATGGTTATGCAAAAGTGACAGATCTGTATCCGGGATATTACCGTTTACATGAGAAGTATGCTCCGTTGGGATATAAGGTATCTAGTAATGATATATCAGTCACGGTCGATAAAAATACATCCCAGTATCTGAAAGAAGATCAATATGAAGGAACGATACAGGTTGTAAAGACGTTTGGAGGGGAAAATGTTCCAGAAGCACAGGCAGTTTTTGAGGTTTATGATTCCAAGAATAACTTAAAACAGACGATCACAACGAACGACAAAGGGATCGCAGAAACAGATTTACTTCCTTATGGAGCTTACCGTATTCATCAGACGAAAACGACCGATGGATATGATATGGTACCGGACAAATGGGTAAGCATTGATGGATCTAAAATGATCTATAAGGTTGAATCAAACGATCCAAAGCAGCATGCAGGGATCATGTTGACAAAGGTTACAAGGATCAGTGATAAGGAAACTGGAATTTATACAAAAAAGAAGAATATAAGGCAGAATTCCAGATCATCGATCAGTCGACAAAGAAAGTCATAGAAACATTGATCACGGATGAAAATGGTGCAGCTCAATCTGGAAGTTAGATCCTGGTATCTACACGGTTCATCAGACAAAAGGAAGTGATAATTATAAGATCGCTGATGATTTTGATGTAACGATCAAAGATGGCGATAAGAAATTTAAAAAATTTGAGCTTGATAATTATTATAATGGAGACAAGATCCGGGTCAGAAAAACGATGGTCAAGAATGGAAAGTCTAAACCAGAACCAGGGGCTGAGTTTGTTGTACTGGATGAATCTATGGTGAAAGATTTCAAGGATCAGACATTGGCAACGTCACAGGACAGGATTCATTACATTGAAAAACTGAAAAAAGATAATAAAGATGCGATTCTTGGAACATTAGTCACAGATTCCGAAGGAAAGGCAGCGATGCTCCTAAAAGATTTCGTAAAGAAGACAGGGTTTATAGTCGTGCAGACCAGAGGTGTCGAAGGCTATGACCTTGCGCTACCGCAGTATTCCACAGAAATGAAAGCATCGATCGAGGATGAAGTCAAAGTGTATGAATTCGTTTTAAAAGACGATTATACAAAATCCGCAAAGATTTCGATCAAAAAGCAAATGTCCGTAAATAAAGATAAGTATGTACCGGAATCTGGGGCGGAATTTCAGATCATTGATCCGCATGGAGAAGTGGTCGATACTCTGATAACTGATGAAAAAGGAGAAGCAACTTCAATCTCGTTAGCAATCGGTGTTTATACATTGCATCAGATCAAGGGTGATCCAAAGCATGAAATGATGGAAGATGAAGATGTGGTCTTGATCAAGTCTGATGTTCATAAGACAGTCACGTTTGGTCCGTATAAAGATGATGAAAATAAGATCAGGATCGAACTAGTCAAACGTTCATCAGAGACAAAGAAGCTGTTAAATGATGCAGTCTATGAAATCTATGATGAAGATCAGGATATTGTGGCAACTTTGACTACAGGAACGAGTGGAGGTGGAACTGCAGAGTGCTATCTTCCATATGGGAAATATACGATTAAGGAAACTGCTGCACCAGCAGGCTACAACATG
>ENA-OQJH01001114-OQJH01001114.1-human-gut-metagenome-genome-assembly--contig:-NODE-1114-length-12128-cov-6.419715_pt1 | contig 12128 bp, 12 predicted proteins | sample MGYA00242597_ERZ504763 | MGnify/ENA primary metagenome ERZ504763 (study PRJEB26092, sample SAMD00036359) | human gut metagenome | host: Homo sapiens | study: EMG produced TPA metagenomics assembly of... | reverse complement strand
CCCCAAAGAAAAGAAACTTGTGGGGGAGCGCACCTTTGACGAAGCCACCGGGAAAGGCAACGACCCGCCTACGCTTTGAGGAACGGGAAAAGCCCATAGGAAAGAACAAGCCCCACAATAACCCGCTATCCCGCCCCGCACAGGAAGCGGTATTTTCGTCCACAACAAAATACATTCCGTTGAAAAGGACAATTCCGGCGTTGAGGGGGCGCACAAATCCGAAGAACTGGCAGAACGCGGCGCAAAGTACGGGGCGCGGAAAGTCAAGGAGGGCTACCGCAGCCACAAGCTCAAACCCTACCGGGCGGCAGCAAAGGCAGAGAAAGCGGCGTTCAAGGCGAATGTGGATTTCCAGTACCACAAAGCCTACATGACAATCCGCAGATTGGGGGCAACCCCCTTTCCCGCTTCATGCAGAAGCAGCAAATCAAGCGGCAGTATGCAAAGGCGGCAAGGAAAAACGGCGCAAAAACGGCACAGAAAGCCGCAGAGAACACCCGCAAGGCAGCGAAGAAAACAGCCGAGGAAACAAAGAAAGCGGCGGCGTTTGTGGCAAGGCACCCGGCGGGCGTTTGTATCGCCGTTGCCGCGCTGCTCTTATTCATTATGATTTCGGCGGGGCTTTCCTCTTGCGGCTCTATGTTCTCCGGCTTGATGAACGGCATTGTCGGGACTTCCTACACGTCGGAGGACAGCGACCTTGTGGCGACGGAGAACAATTACGCCGCAAAGGAAAACGAGCTTCAGCAGCGGATTGACAATATCGAGCGCGACAATCCGGGCTATGACGAATACCGCTATGACCTTGACAGTATCGGGCATAACCCCCATGAATTAGCGTCCTACCTCACCGCGCTTTTCCAGACCTACACCCCGCAGAGCGCACAGGCAGAAATAAACCGCGTCTTTGATATGCAGTACACTTTGACGCTGACGGAAGAAATCGAAGTGCGCCACAGGACGGAAACCCGCACAGGCACACGCACCGTCACCGACCCGGAAACGGGAGAAACCTCTACGGAAACCTACGAATACGAGGTTGACGTTGCCTATAACTATTACATTCTCAACGTGAAGCTGACAAACAAGCCTGTTTCCGAGATTGCGGAGGAACTTCTTACGCCGGAGCAGCTTGAAATGTACCGCGTCTATCTGGAAACAAGCGGCAACAAGCCGCTGATTTTCGGCGGCGGTTCTCCCGATACGGGCGCGTCCGAGGATTTAAGCGGCGTACAGCTTGTGAACGGCACACGCCCCGGCAACACCGCCATTGTAGAGCTTGCGAAGCGGCAGGCCGGAAACGTGGGCGGGCGGCCTTATTGGAGCTGGTACGGCTTCAACAGCCGCGTGGAATGGTGCGCCTGTTTCGTTTCGTGGTGCTACGGACAGGCGGGGCTATCGGAGCCGCGCTTTGCCGGGTGCCAGTCACAGGGCGTACCGTGGTTCCAGTCACGCGGGCAATGGGGTGCGAGGGGCTATGCGAATATCGCCCCCGGCGACGCTATCTTTTTCGACTGGGACGGGGACGGGAGCGCAGACCATGTAGGGCTTGTTATCGGGACTGACGGGGAGCGCGTCTATACCGTCGAGGGCAATTCCGGCGACGCTTGCAAGATAAAGAGCTATCCCGTTGACTATGGCTGTATCAAGGCTACGGCTTAATGAATTGGAACTAAAAACTGAAAATCTGAAAGGAGAAATTGATTTATGGCTATGAATAAGATTGAACGTATCGACAAGGAGATTGCAAAGACCCGCGAGAAAATCACCGAGTACCAGAATAAATTAAGGGGGCTTGAAGCGCAGAAAACCGAAGCGGAAAATCTGCAAATCGTACAGCTTGTGCGCTCCATGCGCCTTTCCCCGCATGAGCTTTCCGCTATGCTGAAAGACGGCGGTATTCCGGGCATGGAATCCGCGCCGGGCTACCCCGCAGAACCCGCAGACCACGACACCGAAGAAATGGAGGACACCGAGAATGAATAAGAAAATCCTTAGAACCTTGACCGCACTCTGCGCCGCCCTCATGCTGACGGGCGGCTTTTCCGTCACCGCCTTTGCACAGACCCCGGAGGGCGAGGACGCCACCGACGACAGCGGCGTTGTCTATGAGGAACCCCAAAAGGAAGAACCCCTTACCCCGGACGGGAACGCGACCCTTGTAGACGATTTCGGCGGCAACAAGCAGCTTATCACAGTGACGACCAAAAACGGCAATTACTTCTATATCCTCATTGACCGGGACGACGAGGGCGAGAACACCGTACATTTCCTTAATCAAGTGGACGAAGCCGACCTTATGGCACTCATGGAGGACGGAAGCACCGAAACAGCAGCCCCGCCCGCTGTTTGCAGTTGCACCGATAAATGCGAGGCCGGGAAAGTGAATGTGAGCTGCCCCGTCTGCAAGGACAACATGACCGCTTGCAGCGGCAAGGAAGCGGAGCCGGAAACCGAGGAACCGCCGGAGCAGCCCAAAGAGAAAAGCAATACGGGCGGGCTTGTGCTTTTCCTTGTCGTGGCACTTCTTGGCGGCGGGGGCGCACTCTACTATTTTAAGTTTATGAAGCCGAAGCAGAGCGTCAAGGGCGGCACCGACCTTGAAGATTTCAACTTGACGACTACGACGAGGACGAGCCGGAGCCGGACGACGGGGAGGGCTTGGACGTTCCCGAAGATGAAGAAGCGGAGGACAGGGACGCATGACGCTTTTCACCGAGAACCCTTTAGAAAGAATGATGATACAAAGACCCACCGGGCGGCGTGACAATGCGCCGCCCGTTCCAAAATCCCCGGCGTGTATGCGCTGCCCTTATAAGGCGCAATCCCCCTGTATCGGCTATTGTCTGAAACAGGCACAGGAGAAGAAGCATACCGCGCCGGAACGCTGAAAGGAGGATTTTTTCATGGCACTTAGACTTGTGATTGCAGAAAAGCCGAGCGTGGCGCAGACTATCGCCGCCGCGCTTGGCGTTAAGGGAAAACAGGACGGATATATCGAGGGCGGCGGCTACCTCATTTCATGGTGCGTCGGGCATTTGGTACAGCTTGCGGAAGCCGCCGCCTACGGGGAGCAGTACAGGAAATGGCAGCTTGACAGCTTACCCATTCTGCCGGAGGAATGGCAGTACGCCGTTGACCCGGACAAGGGGAAGCAGTTTGCGACCTTAAAGGAGCTTATGCACCGCACCGACGTTTCGGAAGTGGTGAACGCTTGCGACGCGGGGCGCGAGGGAGAATTGATATTCCGCTTTGTCTACGAAGTGGCGGGCTGCAAGAAGCCCATGCGCCGCTTGTGGATTTCCTCAATGGAGGACGGGGCAATCAAGGCGGGCTTTGCTTCCCTCAAAGACGGGCGGGAATATGACGCGCTCTTTGCGTCTGCCCTCTGCCGCGCAAAGGCTGACTGGCTTATCGGCATTAACGCCACCCGGCTTTTCTCATGCCTGTATGGAAAGACCTTGAACGTGGGGCGCGTCCAGACCCCGACCTTGAAAATGCTCACCGACCGGGACGCGGCTATCTCCCATTTCCAGAAAGAGAAATATTACCATGTGCGTCTTGACTTATCCGGCGCGGAAGCGGCAAGCGAGAGGATTTCCGACAAGGCAGAAGCCGACGCGCTGAAAGGGGCTTGCGAAGCGGGAAAGGCGGTATGCGTTTCCCTCACCAGAGAGAAGAAAACCGCAGCCCCGCCAAAGCTCTTTGACCTTACCTCTTTGCAGCGGGAAGCGAACCGCATTTTCGGCTACACCGCGAAGCAGACCCTTGACCTTGCACAAGCCCTTTATGAAAAGCAGCTGTTGACTTATCCGAGGACGGACAGCAGCTTCCTCACCGACGACATGGGCGATACCGCAGCGGGCATTATCACGCTGCTTTGTGAAAAGCTCCCCTTTATGGCGGGCGTGGGCTTCACACCGGGGATTGCAAAGGTATTAGACAGCAAGAAGTATCAGACCACCACGCAATCATTCCCACTATGGAGCTTGCAAAGACAGAACTTGCCGCGCTGCCGGAAAGCGAGAGGAATATCCTCACCCTTGCGGGGGCGCGTCTGCTCTCTGCTACCGCCGAGCCACATATCTTTGAAGCGGTTACGGCGGTTTTCTCATGCGCCGGGACAGACTTCACCGCAAGGGGAAAGACCGTACTTTCGGACGGTTGGAAAGAGATTGAACGCAGATACCGGGCGACGCTGAAAAGCAAACCCGACCCGGAGGACGGGGAAAATGAGGGTGTGACGCTGCCGGAGCTTTCCGAGGACAGAGCTTTGAAAAACCCGCCGCAAAAGTAACGGAGCATACCACAACGCCGCCGAAGCCCCACAGCGAAGCGTCGCTTCTCTCTGCTATGGAACGCGCCGGGAACGGGGACACCGACCCGGACGCGGAACGCCGGGGGCTTGGCACTCCCGCCACCCGCGCCGCAGTCATTGAAAACTGGTAAAGGGCGGCTTTGCGGAGCGTAAGGGCAAGCAGCTTATCCCCACACAGAACGGAGCCGCCCTTATATCAATCTTGCCGGATATGCTCACTTCCCCGCAGCTTACCGCAGAATGGGAAAGCAATCTGACGCAGATAGCAAAGGGAGCCGCAGACCCCGGAGAATTTCTGTCCGGCATTGAAGCTATGGCGCGGGAGCTTGTGCAGACACACGCCGCAGCACTGGACGGGAAAAAGGATTTATTCAGAGAGGAAAAGCCTCTATCGGGAAATGCCCCCGTTGCGGTTCCCCCGTTCATGAGGGGAAGAAAAACTACTATTGCAGCAACAGAATGTGCCTTTGTCATGTGGAAGAACGACCGTTTCTTTGAGGAACGCAAGACCGCTTTTTCCGCGAAGATTGCCGCCGCGCTCCTTAAATCCGGCAAGGCGAATGTGAAGAAGCTCTATTCCCCGAAAACAGGCAAGACCTACGACGGGACTATCGTTTTAGCTGACACTGGCGGGAAATACGTCAACTACCGTATCGAAGTGCAGAAGAACTAAAAACTGGAATAGCAAGCATAGGAAGCGGTACCCACTTCCGTAAATCCCCGTTACGACGCTGACGCGCCGGACGGGGATTTTGCTTGTTGGGAAGTTCCCAAACCCTCTTTTGCGGAGGGCTTCACCCTCTGAAAATCTTCAAAAAACTTTGGCAGAAATGCGGGTGTGCCGTAGTAGGCTATGCAGCCAAAAAATGCAGCTTATGACGCTGCCCCAGAGAAAGGAGGTTTTTCAACTATGGCAAGTTTACGGGACACCGTAAAGGACTATCAGGACGAGCTTAGGGACGGTATCGCATGGGTGGCGTTCTGGAAACAGGGGCGTTCATGGAACGCGGAATATTTTCATCTTGATATGGACGATACGCTCTACCCGGAGGACAGGAGCCGGTTAGAGGAAATCAAAAGCACCGACCCCGCCGCCGTTATCCTTAACGGCTACTATTGCGGGCATTTAGGCGAGGATATGAGCCTTGACGAGCTGACCGCCGGAGTGCGCTACCACTACGAAAACAGCATGAACGATATTGACGGTTTTATCGGGGCGCATGACGACAGGCTTCCCCCGGAGGTTATCGAGGAAGCAAGAGCACCGCCCATGAAGCGGGGCTTCCCTTTTCCGAAAACCCCTACCGGGACGGGGAGGATTTTAACCCCTATGTATTTGACGGGAGCATGAGCATTGAAGATTTTGAGCTTATGCACCGCATGATGGAACAGGAAAGGAGAGAAAAAATGAGCGAGCAGTTTTCGATTTTGATTGACAGCCGCACCCGCTTTGAAACAGGCGAACCGGGCGGCGTGTGGCTTCCCATGCCGACTACAACGCAGCAGCTTCACGCGGCTATGGAAAGCGTCGGCATTACCGCAGACAACCCACAGGATTTTTTCATCAATGGATTTGCCAACACCGAGCAGCAGCCCTTTGACGTGCCGCTTGCCGTTATCCAGAGCGCGGGGATTGACGAGCTGAACTATCTGGGGAAGCTCTTGGAAATGCAGAGCGACGAGGACAGGGACAAGTTTACGGCGGCGGTGACGCTTGGGGAACGCGCCGGGAACATCAAAGACCTTATCAACCTTGCACAGAACCTTGATTGTTACTGGCTCTATCCTACCGTACAGAGCGAGGAAGATTACGGCTATTACCTTATCGACGAGCTGGACGAATTGGAGCTTCCCGAAGAAGCGAAAAAGTATTTCATGTATGAGGAATACGGGCGGGACGCAGCTATCAATGACGGGGGACGCTTTACCGACCAGGGCTATATCTACAACAACAAGAACACCTTTACGGAGTGGTACAACGGGCGCGAAAGCGATATTCCCAAAGAGTATAAAGTAATGAGCTTCCCACAGGCAGAACGCCCCGACCCGTCAAAGGTAGAAATGGACGCAGCCGCGCCGGGGCAGAGAACGGCACAGTCCGCAGAGCAGCCACAGGAGCCGCGCCCGGTTATCCCTATCGTGCTGACGAGCGAGAAGCCCGCCGAAAAGCTCAAAGAGATTACCGACCGTCTGGAACAGGGCATTACGGAACTCTTTGACAGCGAGCGTTACAAGGAATATCTGCGCGTCATGTCAAAATTCCATAATTACAGCTTCAACAATACGCTGCTTATCGCCATGCAGAAGCCGGACGCTTCCCTTGTGGCGGGCTTTTCCGCTTGGAAGAATAATTTCGGGCGCAACGTGATGAAAGGGCAAAAGGGGATTAAAATCATTGCCCCGTCGCCGTTCAAAATCAGACAGGAAGTGGAGAAGATAGACCCGCACACACAAAAGCCCATTATCGGCAAGGACGGAAAGCCCGTCACCGAGGAAAAGGAAATCAAGATACCCGCCTACAAGGTAGTGTCTGTTTTCGACGTTTCCCAGACCGAGGGAAAGGAGCTGCCGGACATTGCGGTGGACGAGCTGACGGGCGACGTTGACCGCTACAAGGATTTTTTCGCAGCCCTTGAAAAGACTTCCCCCGTCCCTATCGCCTTTGAGAATATCGAGGGCGGCTCTCATGGCTACTACCACTTGGAGGACAAGCGCATTGCTATCAACGAGGGCATGAGCGAATTGCAGACCTTAAAGACCACCATTCACGAAATCGCCCATGCGAAGCTGCACGACATTGACCTCAACGCGCCCAAAGATGAACAGCAGCCCCGCGTTGACCGCCGCACCCGCGAAGTCGAAGCGGAAAGCGTCGCCTATACCGTCTGCCAACATTACGGGCTTGACACGTCGGACTACTCTTTCGGCTACGTCGCCGGGTGGAGCAGCGGGCGGGAGCTGTCCGAACTGAAAAGCTCCCTTGAAACGATACGCAGCGCAGCCGCCGAGATTATCAATTCCATAGACGAAAATCTTGCGGAACTGCAAAAGGCACAGGACAAGGAGCAAACCGCCGGACAGGAGCAGCCACCAGAGAGGAACAGGCAGCCGCGCCGGAGCAGCCGCAGCCGGAAGCCCCGGAAAAGGCAGATACAGCCGGGAAAGAGAAGCCGGAGCCGGAAGCAGACGCACCGGGGAAATCCGGCGCACAGGAAAAAGCGGACGCAGCCCCGAAAGAAGCCTTTACCCCGGAAACGATTTACAGAGTGCGCCGGAACCCTTACGGCGACAGCGGGAAAACAGCTACCTCTTGCAAGCCTATGTGACACAGGAGAACGGGCGGGCGAAAATGGGCGACGTTCTTTTCGCCGGAACGCCGGAGAAATGCCGCGAGCTTATGGGGCAGCTCAAAAGCGGGGAGCTGACCGAGGGCGACGTAAAGCAGCTCTACGCAAAGGCACAGGAAACGGCAAAGACCGCCGAGCCGGACAAGGACACCTTTTCCATTTACCAGATAAAAGGCGGGGACGAAACAAGGGACTTGCGCTTTGAGCCTTACGACCGCCTGCAGGCGGCGGGGAATGTGGTTGACAGGGCGAACTATGAGCTTGTCTATTCCGCGCCCCTTGCGCCGGGGACTTCCCTTGAAGATATTTATACCCGTTTCAATATCGACCACCCCAAAGACTTTAAGGGACACAGCCTTTCCGTTTCCGACGTGGTAGTGCTTCATCAGGACGGACAGGACGCGGCGCACTATGTTGACAGCGCGGGTTTCCGGCAAGTGCCGGAGTTTTTACAGGAGCAGAAACAGCTTACCCCGGACGACTTGGAAACGGGCGAAACTGTCAAAACATCGAGAGGGACTTTCCATGTAACCGCCATGAGCCGGGAGCAGATAGAAGCCGCCGGATATGGCTTTCATCATCAATCCGACGACGGAAAGTATCTGATTATGGGGAACGGGACGCGGGCGTTTGCCGTTGCCGCAGAGCAGCCGGAAAAGGCAAACCCTTTGAAGCACGTCGAGGACACCGTAGAGCAGAACGACAACAACTTTGACGGTATCATCAACAACACCCCTACCGTTGACGAACTGGAAGCAAAGGTCAAGGCGGGAGAAACGATTTCCCTTGTTGACCTGGCTAATGCGGTCAAAGCCGACAAGGAGCGCGTCAAGGGAGCGAAGCCGGAAAAGAAGCCCTCTATCCGGGCGCAGCTTAGAGCCGACAAGGAAAAGGCGCAGAAGAAAAACGCAAAGCAGAAGTCACAGGACTTGGAAAGGAGCTGACCCATGCCGGAACAGAGCAGATTTGAAAACGTGGATTTGTTCGCTTCCCTTGAAGCGATTATGAAGCAGAATACAGGCTTTTACCAGAGCGACTTGGAGATTGACAAGGAGATTATCGCAAAGGCGGCGGCAAGCCCCCACAGGGAGGACAAGACCCTTTTGTGGTTCTGCCGCCCGTCCGGGACGCATTGCTTTAGGGAGCGCGACGTTTTCCTAAAGGACACCGCGCCCCACAATACATGGCGTTTCTACATGGAGCAGACAAGCGACCGCGTACTTGCCTATGCAATCGAGCTGACGGGAAAGGAGCGCGGGAAAATCAAGGGCAATCTGTATGAGCTTGACTATTCCCGCCATTATGAGCGCGTCAAGGAAAAGGAGCTGCCCGCCGATACGGTGAAGCTGTTTTATGAGCGTGGGGAAAGGGTACAGAAAGCCGGGAGATATTTTGACGGAACCCCAGACCCGCAGCTTGGGAAGTTTGAACGCTTTGAAGCCGTACCCAACGACCCGGACGCGCTGCAATCGCTCTTACAGGAAGAACGGCGCAGCCGGGAGCAGCTTCCGCCGGGAGATTTCAAGGCGCATATCGCCGCATTGCGGGACGGCTGATTGAAACGGAAGCGCGGCGCATTGTGTGGGAAATGAAGCGGCACGACACGCCGAACAGCCCAAACAAGACCCATTTCATGGTAGAGCTTTCCCCGGCGTTCATGCAGCTTGCGGCTACAAAGGACACTGACCGTCTTTTCTCCATGCTGCCCTACAAGACCCTTTCCTTTTCCAAAATCGAGGGCAGACATGGGACGTATGCGCTGATTGACAAGAGGGAGAACCGGGACAGGGAGATACGGAAGCCCCGCCCCTCTATCCGGGCGCAGCTTAAAACAGACAAGGCAAAGACCGCCCCGAAAAAGGCGGCGGCAAAGAATAAAAATCACGATTTGGAGGTGTGAACATGACAAAACTGACCGTAGAAGAAACAAACCTTTTGAGCATTTACAAGACCGGGAGCCGACAGGGCTTATCGTCGCCATGAACGCCGCGCTGCCCTTTATGGACGGGGAAATGCGGGGCTTTGCTGCCCGTACCCTCTCCAAAGTGGAAGCCATGACCGAAGCGGAGTTTGCGGGGCTTCCCATTTACGCCGCTGATGAAGTATGAGCGAGGTCAAGCGGCTGACGCCGCCCCAGAGCCGGAAAGTCAACGCCCTTGTGCGCCGGACGTGCTGCAACTGCGATAATGGAAACTGTATCTTACTGGACGACGGGGACGAGTGCGTATGTCCGCAGCTCATTTCCTATTCGCTTCTCTGCAAGTGGTTTAAGGTTGCGGTGCTTCCCGCTGATAAGCTGCTCTATGCGGAGCTTTACCAAACCGGGGACAGGAAGAAATGTACCGAGTGCGGCACGTCCTTTGCGTCAAGCTCTAACAGCGTCAAATACTGCCCCGACTGCCGGAAGCGTATCACCCGCAGACAGGCCGCCGAGCGCATGAGGAAAAGACGCGCCCCTGTTACGCAGTAGGCGCGGAAAATCCCTTGATTTGCAAGGCTTTCCGGGCGGGAAAATCGGATAGGCGATACTTTATACCTTTTCCCCCGAAAATGGCGTTCTATTGCGTAACATTTACCACAACAGCACCCACAAAAAGACAGGCGCGGAAGTCATATACTGACTTTCCGCGCCCTGTTCTTTTTATTTCTTTGGCAAACATTTGTATGTATTTGTAATCCAATCATCAAATTTTTGACCCTTTTCAAATTCCATTACATCATACATTTCTGCCGCGATTGTTTTGAACGCTTCCTTGAATAATTGTAAATCTAATTCTTCCATTGATTTTTCACGTTTGATACGTAGAAAACTTTAGTAAAGTCTTTTGTCTTAAAACCAATATCTTTACGTCCTAAGCGAATAGGATTTCCGCGGTAAGTAATCCCCATAGCTTGTGCTGCTCTAAATGCTTCCTCTTTAACTTTATAAACTTTGTCATGGAGAGCAAGACGAGTAATAACATCTCTTGATTGTTGACAATCATATTGTTTTAGTTCATTCAACGCAGCAAGCCTAATTTTCCATGATGATTTATTGTTTGCGTCTTTGACAAGCTGACTAATATTAGCTGGTGTTCCTTTTGTCATGTACTATCAAATCCTTTCAAAAGTTGTAGATAATTTTATTATACCACATACCGCTTTCTGTTTCTATACGAAAATCATTTTTTGCTTAATCAGTGTTCCATTCCCTTTTCCCGTTCCGGCTGTCTGTCTGCCTGTAAAATGTTGTCAATGTTCTGCTTGATAATGTCATATTCCCGGACTTTCTTTTTCAGCTTCCCATAGTCGGCGTAAAGGGCTTCTTTCTGCGCTTGAAGGGCTTCATACTCCGATTGCAGCGCGGCGAGGTTCGGGAGCTTTGCAATGCCCGTTGCTTTCAATGACCTTGCAGCGGCTTCATGTAAGATAATCGCCTGTTCCTGTCCGGCGCGGTATTTCTCCCTGTTCCTTGCCTTGCGGTATGCGTCATAGACGGGCTTTGTCTTTTGGTAGGTGGAAACATTCTTGATAAGCACCGCCATGTCCGCAAGCCGCTTTTCGGCGTTCTTCAATGCGTCTGCCGCCTGTCCGCTTTCCGCTGCCATTTCCTCAATCCGGCTAACTAAATCCGCGTACTGTTCAATCTTGTTTTCGGTGAGAAAGTTCATAGTCTTTGCCGCCTGTTTCAGATTGTGGATTTTCGCCCACTGTTCATAGCCCTTACTCTGCGCCGCCTTGATACTGTTCTCAATGTCGATAAGCAGCGAAACGCCGCGCTGCTCTCTGGGCTTTCGCCGCCTTTGTCCGTCTGCCCGCTATCCGTTCCCTTATGGCTTCCTCTGTATAGTCTGCGCCGAGGGTTTTTAGGCGGGTGAAGCGTTCCTGTCCGGGGGCGCGGCATGATACATATTTCCCCGGCTTTATCTCATAGCCCGCCGCCTGTAACCGCGTTAGCAATTCCTCAAAACTGGAAACTTGGGGGATAAGTGCGTCAACGGCGGTTTTCAGTTTGCCTTTCCAACTTGTACCCGTCTTTTCTGCCTGGTACTCTGCATAGCTCTTTCCCTTGCTGCCCTTGCCGGGGACGACGACGGACAAGCCATTTTCCCGGCACAGCTTGTCGCTCATGTTCCGTATACCGTAATAGCTCCTTTTGTTGGAATTGTATTTGTGGTGGTCTACGAAGTTCACCGCGCAGAAAATAATGTGGTTATGGATATGCCCCTTGTCAATGTGCGTCGTCACAACATACTCATGTTGCCCCTTTGTTACCGCGTCGGCAAGCTGCTTTCCGATTTCATGGGCTTTCTGATAATCCACTTCCCCCGGCTCAAAGGACTGTATCAGATGAAAGGCTAAATTGTTCCCCTTTTGGAGTGCTTGGGACAATGTATATTCAAACTCAATATCTGCCGTTTCATAGGAGCAGCCGAAAGAGGACACAAGCATTTTTCCGTCCGTCTTGTCCGGGTTTTCGATAT
>ENA-OQJH01001113-OQJH01001113.1-human-gut-metagenome-genome-assembly--contig:-NODE-1113-length-12130-cov-2.465384_pt1 | contig 12130 bp, 14 predicted proteins | sample MGYA00242597_ERZ504763 | MGnify/ENA primary metagenome ERZ504763 (study PRJEB26092, sample SAMD00036359) | human gut metagenome | host: Homo sapiens | study: EMG produced TPA metagenomics assembly of... | reverse complement strand
GTACAAGGGTAACCCTTACTCTGTGCCTGACCTCTATGACGACATGCTCAACACCTTCAACAAGAAGAAAACGCAGCATTCGAATTCTGTGAAGCAGATTATTTCCTCGCATACCGGGACGATAAATAGTAGGACGTGTAGCTGCAATCATCAACAATCAGGCGAACGAGAAGTGGGAATGTAAAAACGTTCGTTTCGGATGGATAGACTTCATCGACGATCCCGAAGTATCATCCGCACTCATCAAAACGGTGGAAGAATGGGGAAAAGAACGAGGCATGACTCACATTGCCGGTCCTCTCGGATTTACTGATTTCGATGCGGAAGGTATGTTAGTTGAAGGATTCGACCAACTTAGTACCATGGCTACTATCTACAACTACCCGTACTATCCTGTACACATGGAAAAGTTAGGCTTCGAGAAAGACGCCGACTGGGTGGAATACAAAATCTACATACCGGATGCCATTCCCGACAAGCATAAACGTATCTCCGAACTGATCCAACGAAAATATAACCTCAAGATAAAGAAATATACTTCCGGAAGAAAAATAGCCAAAGACTACGGACAGAAGATTTTCGAGTTGATGAATGAAGCATACAGTCCTCTTTATGGCTATTCTCCGTTGACACAGCGGCAAATCGACCAATACGTGAAAATGTATCTGCCGATCCTTGACTTACGGATGGTTACACTGATTACTGATGCCAATGACGAACTGGTCTGTGTAGGTATCTCCATGCCATCTCTCGCCGAGGCTTTACAGAAATCACACGGGCGTCTGTTGCCACTCGGATGGTTCTATCTGTTAAAGGCACTATTTATGAAACGCCGTGCCAAAATGCTTGATCTGCTACTCGTTGCAGTGAAACCGGAATATCAAAACAAAGGTGTTAACGCTTTGTTATTTTCCGATTTAATTCCAGTTTATCAAAAATTAGGTTTTATCTTTGCGGAAAGCAACCCCGAACTGGAACTGAACGGAAAAGTTCAGGCACAATGGGATTACTTTGAGACTCAACAACATAAGCGCCGCCGTGCGTTCATCAAAGAGATAAAATAAAAAAACAGCTATGGAAGAGAACGAATTGATACCTGTAGACAACAACAATGCAGTAGAGTACACTGACGACAACATCCGTCACCTAAGTGACATGGAACATGTACGCACACGCCCCGGTATGTATATCGGAAGGCTGGGCGACGGTGCACATGCCGAAGACGGAATCTATGTCCTCCTGAAAGAAGTAATTGACAACAGTATTGACGAGTTCAAAATGCAAGCCGGTAAGAAAATCGAGATTACCGTTGAAGAAAACCTCCGTGTCAGCGTACGCGACTACGGACGAGGCATCCCGCAGGGAAAACTCATCGAAGCCGTCAGCATGCTGAACACCGGTGGTAAGTACGACAGCAAGGCATTTAAGAAAAGTGTCGGACTAAACGGTGTCGGTGTGAAAGCCGTCAATGCCTTGAGCTCCCGTTTTGAGGTACGCAGTTACCGTGACGGTAAAGTACGTATCGCCACTTTCTCAAAAGGAAACCTGCTGACCGACGAGACGCAGAATACCGAAGAAGAAAACGGAACTTACATCTTCTTCGAACCGGATAATACATTATTCCTGAATTACTGTTTCAAGCCTGAATTTATTGAGACAATGCTACGTAATTACACGTACCTCAATACCGGGCTTGCCATTATCTATAACGGACACCGTATCCTGTCGCGCAACGGCTGGTAGACCTTTTGAACGACAATATGACGGCAACCGGACTTTACCCGATCATCCACCTGAAAGGGGAAGACATCGAAATCGCCTTTACGCATACCGGACAATACGGAGAAGAATATTACTCCTTCGTCAACGGTCAGCATACCACCCAAGGAGGTACGCATCAGAGTGCTTTCAAGGAACACATCGCCCGCACTATCAAGGAGTTCTTCAACAAGAATATGGACTATACCGACATTCGTAACGGACTGGTTGCTGCCATTGCCGTCAATGTGGAAGAGCCTATCTTTGAGAGTCAGACGAAAACGAAGCTGGGTTCTACCAATATGGTTCCCGGCGGAGTGACAGTCAATAAATATGTAGGCGACTTTATCAAACAGGAAGTGGACAACTTCTTGCACAAAAATGCGGATGTAGCCGAAGCGATACAACAAAAGATCCAAGAATCCGAGAAAGAGCGTAAAGCCATTGCAGGTGTAACCAAACTTGCCCGTGAACGTGCAAAGAAGGCAAACCTGCACAACCGCAAATTGCGCGACTGCCGTATTCACCTCAACGACCCGAAAGGAAAAGGACTGGAAGAAGATTCCTGCATCTTTATCACCGAGGGGGACTCTGCAAGTGGTTCCATCACCAAAAGCCGTGATGTGAACACGCAAGCAGTGTTCAGTCTACGTGGTAAACCGCTGAATTCTTTCGGGTTAACTAAGAAAGTGGTCTACGAGAACGAAGAATTTAATCTGCTTCAGGCAGCCCTGAATATAGAAGATGGCTTGGACGGACTACGCTACAACAAAGTCATCGTAGCAACCGATGCCGATGTGGACGGTATGCATATCCGCCTGCTATTAATTACTTTCTTCCTGCAATTCTTCCCTGACCTTATAAAAAAAGGCCACGTATATATTCTGCAAACGCCTTTGTTCCGTGTACGCAATAAGAAAAAAACAATCTATTGTTATAGTGAAGAAGAGCGTGTCAATGCAATTAACGAACTAAGCCCGAATCCGGAGATCACGCGATTTAAAGGTTTAGGAGAGATTTCACCGGACGAGTTCAAGCATTTCATCGGTAAAGACATGCGTCTGGAGCAAGTTTCTTTACGAAAGACGGACGCAGTGAAAGAACTACTTGAATTCTACATGGGTAAAAATACCATGGAACGACAGAACTTTATTATAGATAATCTGGTTATAGAAGAAGATTTGGCATCATGAGAAAAGCAATATTCCCGGGTACTTTTGACCCCTTCACCATCGGACATTATTCGGTAGTGGAACGTGCACTCACCTTTATGGACGAAATCGTGATAGGAATCGGTATCAATGAGAACAAGAATACATACTTTCCCATTGAGAAAAGAGAAGAAATGATTCGGGAGCTTTACAAGGATGAGCCTCGTATAAAAGTGATGTCCTACGACTGTCTGACCATTGATTTTGCGCAGGAAGTAGGGGCCAGATTTATTGTCCGCGGTATCCGTACAGTGAAGATTTCGAGTATGAAGAACGATTGCGGACATCAACCGCAAACTGGCAGGCATTGAAACCATCCTGCTCTTCACAGAACCGGAACTGACTTGCGTCAGCTCGACGATTGTACGCGAATTATTGACTTATAATAAAGATATCAGCCAGTTTATTCCCAAAGGAATGAGGATAAGTTGAGAGTTGAGAATGGAGAATTGAGAAGGATGCAGGCGTATCTGTGCCCGGTTGTTAATACTCGGCTATTAATATAAAGTAAGATTATGAATAAGATTAAAATATACGTCCTTTTGGCTTGCCTGTGGGCAGTATCAGCCTTACAAGCCCAAATTTCGGTTCTGAAGCCATGCGCAAGCTACAAATGGCAGAGTTCGCAATCTCCCATTTCTATGTAGACAAAGTAGATGAAGACAAGTTGGTGGAAGAAGCCATCATCAAGATGCTGGCACAACTCGACCCGCACTCTACCTACTCGGACGCAGAAGAAGTGAAGAAAATGAACGAACCTCTTCAAGGTAACTTCGAAGGTATTGGAGTTCAGTTTCAGATGATTGAAGATACCTGTTAGTAGTGCAACCCGTCAGCAACGGACCCTCCGAAAAGTCGGCATCCTTGCCGGTGACCGTATTGTTGCGGTCAATGACAGCGCCATTGCGGGAGTGAAAATGAGTACGGAAGATATTATGAAGCGTCTTCGTGGTCCGAAAGGCTCTAAAGTCAACCTGACTATCGTTCGTCGTGGCGTGCAGGATCCTTTATTGTTCACAGTGAAAAGAAGATAAAATACCTATCCTTAGCTCGATGCTTCTTACATGATTCAGCCTAAAACAGGTTATATCCGCATCAACCGCTTCGGAGCAACCACTGCCGAAGAATTCAAAAAAGCAATGACAAGCCTTCAGAAACAAGGTATGAAGGACCTGATTCTCGACCTGCAAGGAAACGGAGGAGGTTACCTTAATGCAGCTATCGACCTTGCCAACGAATTCCTGGGGCAAAAGAATTGATTGTCTACACGGAAGGACGGACTGCCAAACGCAGTGATTTCTACGCCAAAGGAAACGGAGATTTCCGTAATGGACGCCTTATCATCCTGGTAGATGAATATACGGCTTCCGCCAGCGAAATTGTCAGCGGTGCAGTGCAGGATTGGGATAGAGGAATTATCGTAGGACGCCGTTCTTTCGGCAAAGGATTGGTGCAACGTCCTATCGACCTGCCGGACGGTTCCATGATTCGTTTGACTATTGCGCGCTATTATACTCCATCGGGACGTTCCATCCAGAAACCATACGACAGTACTGTCGATTACAACAAGGACCTGATAGAACGTTTCAACCACGGTGAACTGATGAATGCTGACAGTATTCACTTCCCGGATTCGCTGAAAGTACAAACCAAGAAACTAGGACGTACCGTTTATGGCGGAGGGGGTATCATGCCGGATTATTTCGTACCTATCGACACTACTCTTTATACGGATTATCACCGTAATCTGGTAGCTAAAGGAGCCGTGATTAAATTCACCATGCAGTTTATCGAAGGGCACCGGAAAGAGTTGAAAAACAAATACAAGAAATTCGAATCGTTTGATGAGAAGTTCGTAGTTGATGATGATATGCTCGCCATTTTAAAGGAAATAGGAGAGAAAGAAGGAGTGAAATTCAATGAAGAACAATATCAGAAGTCGCTTCCTCTTATCAAGACGCAGCTTAAAGCACTGATAGCCCGTGACCTTTGGGATATGAACGAATATTTCCGGGTAATGAATACCACCAATGAGAGTATACAAAAGGCGCTGGAGATACTGAATTCGGATGAGTATCAGAAGAAGCTGAAATAGGGTATTCAGTAAACAATCATAAGACATCATTTCAGTTCGGTGGACATATATACTCACCATAGTGAAAAAATATCTATCATAAGTATCATTCATTTTGATACTCTTCTCATTATCAAAGAAATAAGTATGATAGATAGCTTTTAAAAAAGGTATCTATCATACTTTTACCAGCAAAAACAGGTTATCTATCATCTACAAAATAGCCGAATAAAGGCCTATATGCATAAGATAGCTTGTTTGTTGAATAGTTTAATTCTCCCCTGCCCTATATCTATCAGATAGAACAAGGCGTATAAATACCTCAAACAAGCAGAGATAGTTTGCTTTTCTCCCTGATATAGTTTATCTTTGTTACCGATATAGTTCATTCTTCATGGCCGTGGCGAATTCCTACCACGGCGTGGAAAGATACTACCACAGCATGAAGAGATCTCTCCACGGCGTGGGAAACTAATGATAAAGGCACCGGAAGATAACTATCCCTATGCTTTAGTCCAAGAATAAAGGCAGGATAACTTATAAAAGCCGCTTGATAACAAACAAACAACAGCTATATAACACCCTCCCCCTAAGTCCGAAGATGATCGATTAGCTTCGCAACAACAAAAAACAATGCCCTTATAGGCTTGCAACGGTAAATTAAAAAGGCGTAGCAATGTATAAGGCGAAAACAAATAAATAATGGCAATACAATTTGAATTGTACAAGACTCCCCGTCCCAAGGATGAGGAAGACAAAGAAGTGTATCACGCACGTGTAGTCAACTTCCAACACATTGACACAGACTATTTGGCAAAAGAAATCCAGATAGCAACTTCTCTAACTGAAGGGGATGTAAAGTCAGTTCTCGAATCCTTAAGTCATTTTATGGGAGATCGTCTTCGGGAAGGACAAAGCGTCCATCTGGATGGCATCGGTTATTTCCAGATAAAGCTGAATAGTCAAGAACCTATCACTCGCCCAAACTAAAAGCGAATCAGATAAAACTCAAAGCCAACATCAGCTTTAAAGCGGACGTCAAACTGAAAAAGTCTGTCAGTGTTGTTCATGTGGAGCGAAGTAAACTGAAACCCCATTCGGCTGTCCTTTCAAATGACGAGATAGACAAATTGCTGACAAACTACTTCAAGAGCAACCCTGTATTAACCCGTCGCGACTTTCAAGGATTGTGCGGCTTTACCCCTACCACTGCCGCACGGCAAATCAAACGGCTGAAAGAGGAGGAGAAGAAGTTGAAGAATATCAATACTTATTATAATCCGATTTATGTGCCGATGCCAGGATATTATGGCAAGGCGGAGATGAAGACAGATGAATAAAAGGAACAAACATAATACAGAAATAAAATGAAATCAGAAGAAATAAAAGAGCTATTTAAGCAGTTTGAGAGCATTGTTTGCGAATACAACAAAGTGGAATGTTGGAGTGCGAGAGAACTTTATCCATTGTTAGGATATTCTCAATGGCGTAACTTCCTGTCTATCACAGAGAAAGCAAAAGATGCATGTAAAAATGCCGGAGAAAATATTGCATACCATTTTGCTGACGTCAGCAAATGGTTATATTAGGTTCAGGCGCTGAAAGAGAAGTAGATAACATCTTTCTGACCCGTTATGCCTGCTATCTGGTAGCACAAAATGGAGATTCTCGAAAGCAAGAAATTGCCTTTGCTCAAAACTACTTTGCAATACAAACGCGCCGTGCAGAATTAGTAGAGCAACGTTTAATAGAATATGAACGTGTCCAAGCACGTACCAAACTAGCCGAGACAGAGAAACTTCTCTCGGGTGTTTTATATGAAAGAGGAGTTGACAATCAAGGATTCGCCATTATACGTTCCAAAGGAGATAAAGCACTGTTTCACATGGACACCAAAATGCTAAAACGTAAACTTGGCGTACCTGATAGCCGACCCATTGGCTGATTTTCTTCCGACCATCAGCATAAAAGCCAAAGACTTTGCCGCAGAAATGACCTCTGTGAATGTTCAGCAAAAAGACCTATACGGACAAACTGCCATTGAAAATGAACATGTTGACAATAATGTCGCAGTCAGAGATATGCTTGTTGGTAGAGGCATATTTCCTGAACAAATTCCTGCAAATGAAGATATTGCGGCAAGGGTATTTCTCTAAAGAAAAACGTTTTTTAACACATTCTTTATAAATCTGATTTATAATCAAGGAGGGGAGGAACCTATTAAAAAGAGCCTGTTAGACAGCATCTACAAAAAGAATCTACAAGCAGCAGTCGTGCGAACTAAGTCATTCCCTCAATTCTTCAGTCATTGTTTTTAGTAATGACCTGCTGTCACTTAATGGCAAATCCGTAGCTAAATCCCAACTCATCATACCTTTCAGCTTCTGTTCCTTTGCATAACGGGTTTTGATACGAATGTTATCCTGACCGTCAAACACATAAGTATCTCCCTGATAGATCACTTCATTCTGTGCAGGACTCGTAACCAATCCATTCTGTACAAAATTGAAATAAGCCTCTGTCTTCTTTGAATTATCTTTGGTCGCCCCATAAAAAGGAACTCCTGCCACCAGTTTTTCCTTCGGAATGCCATACTCCAATACCATCTGTATATCCGAACAATATTTCTCTATCGGAAAGCGAACCGGTGAAGGACCATAGCACTGAAGTGAAATAAAATCAACTGCTTCAATAGCTTCCTTACTAATCTTATAACAAACAGGATGCAGAGATACACTGAAAAGATACTTGTTTCCCAACACTTCCCGCATCTTCAGGATAGCCAAACTATAATCTTTATATTCTTTCTCATTTTCTGCCCACTCAAAATCAAGATCAATGCCATCCAGTTATTCTTTTCCAGTACAGTCTTTATGTTCTTTGCAAACGTCGTACGAGCGGCCTCATCGGCTATCATCGCTTTCCATTCGCCACTGGAAGCTCCCAAACGTATTTTCACTTTTGTACCTTTTACTTTTGCACGAACCGATTTAATCAAACCTTCCCAAGTGGTCACCCCTTTTCCCTGAAATGCACGTGGATTCTCAAATGACAATGATCCGTCTTTATTAGGATGAACATTCAAGAAAATAAGGTCGTCACTTGCCCGCAAGCTTTCTGTAGAAATACGACCACGGTTGTAAAAATTACCCCGCACATAAGAACTGACCATATAGTCTTGTTGTGCAAACAATGATAATCCAACAAACACAAAAAGGAAGAATACAATTTTTCTTAGCATTAGCATAATGATTGATAATTAAAACATTTAGATCGCAAAAATACGCATATCAAAAGCAAACAGATGTTCAAAAACAACTATAATACTTCCAAAAATCAACATAAAGTTTTCTATTCAGAAATTTACAACAGATAAATATTGAATTCTCTAACATCATCCAAAGGGATAAGAATAATATTTGCAGGTTTCTACTAAAACATAAATAAAAGAAAGAGTTCCATTTTCCGCAAAAAAAGCCTATCTTTGTTCCGTTAAGATAATAAATCACGCATAAAACTCATGCCAGGAGATTCATTTTGCATACAATATACCAACTGTACGGGATGTCCAAAAAATGTTGAGAATATCCTTGTATATAGAAACTTACCTAAAGGAGAGCATATCCCCAAGGATAAGTGTACGCAGAATTGTATGCTTTTTATGATAAAGGGCGAATTACTTATCAATAGCGAAGAGCATCCCGGAATAACGTTACGCGAGAAACAAATTGTTTTGCAAGCTATTGGCTCCAAGGTCGAAATACTGGCACTGACAGATGTTGAATATGTTGTCTACTGGTTCAACGAACTGCCTTTGCTTTGCGAAGACCGATATAAGGAAATGATGGAACAGGCGGAAGCTCCTTTGACCTACACTCCACTGATTATGAGTGAAAGGCTTTACCACCTTGTCACCAGTATGCCCGAATTCCTCGCTGAGGAAAACCCTTGCAGCAAGTATATCGACTTAAAATGCAAAGAACTGGTTTTCTTGATTACTAACTTCTATCCGCTGCCCCAACTGTTCATTCTTCTATCCGATCAGCACTTATACGGAAAGTTTCCACTATTTCGTCATGCAGAATTACAGCAAGGTGAAGAACGTGGAAGAATTTGCGCATCTGGGAGGATATACGACCACTACTTTCCGCCGACTATTCAAAAACCTCTATGGTGTGCCCGTATACGAATGGATACTGGAAAAGAAACGGGAAGGAATCCTGGAAGACCTACAGCACACCAAAATGCGAATCACTGAAATCTGTAACAGATACGGATTCGACTCTCTGTCTCATTTCGCACACTTCTGTAAAGACTCTTTTGGCGATACCCCACGCGCTCTACGCAAAAAAGCAGCCGGCGGTGAGAAAATCGGGAAAGTACAATAAACAGCCTCATCCTACTAATGTGCCAATCAGTTGCACCATGCGTACATACTGGCTGGCATATTGACACATTGGCGCATTGATCCATTATTAAAGAATTATTTCTTTAATTCCTTGCTCAATCAATCTATTTCCCCTATTTTTGCAGTCCGTAAGAGGTGTAAACGTCGAAATTTTAGTTCTAACAATTAAATAATTTAAATTCAATCATTTATGTGGTTAAGTAATTCATCTGTAGGAAGGAAAGTGGTGATGAGCGTTACCGGTATCGCCCTTGTCCTGTTTCTAACATTTCACATGGCGATGAACTTGGTTGCAATCATCTCGGCTGATGGTTACAACATGATTTGTGAGTTCCTGGGAGCAAACTGGTATGCGTTAGTGGCTACCGCAGGACTAGCCGCTCTTTTTGTGATTCACATCATCTACGCATTCTGGCTGACAATGCAGAATCGCAAAGCGCGTGGTAGCGAACGCTATGCAGTGGTTGACAAACCAAAAACTGTAGAATGGGCATCTCAAAACATGTTGGTGCTGGGTCTGATCGTTATCGTAGGTCTTGGTTTGCACCTCTTCAACTTCTGGGCAAAAATGCAGTTGCCGGAACTGATGCACAACATGGGCATGCACGCTGATACACTGACGCTGGCTTATGCCGCTAACGGTGCTTATCACATCCAGCAGACTTCTCTAGCCCGGTTTACGTAGTTCTTTACCTCGTTTGGCTGTTTGCTTTGTGGTTCCACCTGACTCACGGTTTCTGGAGCTCTATGCAATCACTGGGATGGAACAACAAAGTATGGATCAATCGTTGGAAATGTATTTCTAACATCTATTCTACGATTGTTGTACTCGGTTTCGCACTGGTAGTAGTGGTATTCTTCGTGAAAACACTGATTTGTGGCGGTGCTTGCTAAATAGTAAATTGTAAATGATTAAATTGTAAATAATATTATGATCAAGATAGATTCAAAAATTCCAGAAGGCCCGGTGGCTGAGAAATGGACCAACTATAAAGCTCACCAGAAATTGGTGAACCCCGCTAATAAACGCCGTTTGGATATCATCGTTGTGGGTACGGGTCTGGCAGGTGCTTCTGCTGCTGCATCCCTCGGTGAAATGGGTTTCAGAGTATTCAACTTCTGTATTCAGGACTCTCCGCGCCGTGCACACTCTATCGCTGCACAGGGTGGTATCAATGCTGCAAAGAATTATCAGAATGATGGTGACTCCGTTTACCGTCTGTTTTACGATACAGTAAAAGGTGGTGACTATCGTGCACGTGAAGCCAACGTTTACCGTCTGGCCGAAGTATCCAACGCTATCATCGACCAATGCGTAGCCAGGGTGTTCCTTTTGCACGCGAATACGGCGGTACACTGGACAACCGTTCTTTCGGTGGTGCACAGGTATCACGTACGTTCTACGCTAAAGGCCAGACCGGTCAGCAGCTGTTGCTGGGTGCTTACTCCGCACTAAGCCGTCAGGTAAACGTAGGTACGGTGAAGTTGTTCACCCGTTATGAAATGCAGGACGTTGTAATCATCGACGGACGTGCTCGCGGTATCATTGCCAAGAACTTAATCACCGGCGAACTGGAACGTTTCGCTGCTCACGCCGTAGTAATCGCTACCGGTGGTTACGGTAACGCTTACTTCCTGTCTACCAACGCTATGGGTTGTAACTGTACAGCTGCTATCTCTTGCTACCGCAAGGGTGCTGTATTCGCTAACCCCGCATACGTTCAGATTCACCCGACTTGTATCCCGGTACACGGTGACAAGCAGTCCAAACTGACTCTGATGTCCGAATCTCTGCGTAACGACGGTCGTATCTGGGTTCCGAAGAAGAAAGAAGACGCTATCAAATTGCAGAAAGGCGAAATCAAGGGAAGCGATATTCCTGAAGAAGACCGCGACTACTACCTGGAACGCCGTTATCCGGCATTCGGTAACCTGGTTCCGCGTGACGTTGCCAGCCGTGCAGCTAAAGAACGTTGCGACGCAGGTTTCGGTGTGAACAACACAGGTCTGGCCGTATTCCTCGATTTCTCTGAAGCTATCAACCGCCTGGGCATCGATGTAGTGCTTCAGCGTTATGGTAACCTCTTCGACATGTATGAAGAAATCACTGACGGTTAATCCGGGACGAACTGGCAAAGAAATCAGTGGTGTGAAATATTATAATCCGATGATGATTTATCCGGCTATCCACTACACAATGGTGGTATCTGGGTAGACTACGAACTGCAGACTACCATCAAGGGTCTGTTCGCTATCGGTGAATGTAACTTCTCCGACCACGGTGCAAACCGCCTCGGTGCTTCCGCATTGATGCAAGGTCTGGCCGACGGTTACTTCGTATTGCCTTACACTATCCAGAACTATCTGGCAGATCAGATTACTGTTCCTCGTTTCTCTACCGACCTTCCGGAATTGCCGAAGCAGAAAAGGCTGTTCAGGCTAAGATTGACAAGTTCATGAGCATCCAGGGTAAAGAATCAGTTGATTCTATCCACAAGAAACTGGGTCACATCATGTGGGAATACGTAGGTATGGGACGTACGGCAGAAGGCCTGAAGAAAGGTATCGCCGAACTGAAAGCAGTCCGCAAGGAATTCGAAACCAATCTGTTTATCCCCGGTTCAAGGAAGGTATGAACGTGAGCACGACAAGGCTATCCGTCTGATATGACTTCATCAC
>ENA-OQJH01001111-OQJH01001111.1-human-gut-metagenome-genome-assembly--contig:-NODE-1111-length-12134-cov-7.603981_pt1 | contig 12134 bp, 16 predicted proteins | sample MGYA00242597_ERZ504763 | MGnify/ENA primary metagenome ERZ504763 (study PRJEB26092, sample SAMD00036359) | human gut metagenome | host: Homo sapiens | study: EMG produced TPA metagenomics assembly of... | reverse complement strand
TCAAAGTTCAGGGTCTGAATGATCACAAGGGTCAGGAACGGAGGGCTGCCAGGAGCCGGAGGCGGGCATCTTCAAACTCGGTGATTGCCTCCGCAAGATACCCGTCCTTTTGGAGCATATTGCAGAGTTCTTCCCGCATATAGACTTCATCTTCCACAACAGCAATTCTTTTCACGACAGCACCTCCTTCCAAATTATTCTTCTCTCTGTGGCTGCATCAGTGTCAGCAAATACCGATCGCTGGAGCGCTTGACCACTCTCATATAAATATATTCTATCACGCAAAGCAGCAAAATCATAGCAGCAGATACAAACATCATTCAGCCACTGTCCCACGGGTTCGGGACGAGAGTATCCCTGTAAATAACGCCCTGACTCCAAACAAACTGCTGACAGCCGCAACCAATACAGGAAGTCCCATAAACCAGGTAATTTGCTTTCCAGCAGACTGGCAAAGGGTTTCGTAAGTAGCTCCCAGGCGGATCAGAGTCTGGTATCTGCGCCCGGTTTTCTGCTGACTCATCAGGAACTGAACACCCACGATGGTGTTGGCAACTACCAGGAAAACAATCGCAAGATAGAGGGTAATATAACTGGATGCTATGGTGTAGAAAAGCTGACGACCCATATTCTGAAGATAGCTTTCATATTCAATGTCAATTTCGTCCAGCTTCTCGTTCAAATCCAAATATGCAGTCATAAGGCTATTTCCATTCAGAGCTTGCTCACTGAGCACCGCATTGACATAGGTATCATACATTCCCTGACTATAATATAGGAATGCTTCATCCGGAAGAATCAATGCAAAGGACAAGGTTATAGAACGGTCCGTGACCAAATTCACAGACTGAACCTCTCCTGTAAGATGAATCGGACTACCATCCAGTTCCACCTTGGGCTGCCCGGCCAATACTTGGTTCAGCATTGCGGTACGGCTTGCCGTAGTAAACTCTGTATCAATATAGACAGTGGCCTCCTTTTCGCCTAATTGGAGAGCCGGATTGCCGGACAATTCCAACAAACGATTATAGTCCGATAAACAAATCAAATATGGGTATGTGGCATAACCAAGATTGTTCAGAAGGACATCCCGGTCTTCCGACTGGGGCAGGCTCCGAAGAGAGTCCATAACAGCGTCCATGCTGTAGGCATTATCATAATCTTCTGTGGTGCGAATACGCCCAACCCTCATTTCAAAAAGCTCTGAAATTGATTTTCCAAACTGTTTTCTTTCAGGACTGCCTTTATATTCGGAAGAACCTGCGATGAATCTTCTGCAGTATGATCTTCAAAAGTATAGTCGATTACATGGCCAGAAGACAGGTTATTCGTTCCTGCAATTCCTACGCCCGCACCAAAACAACACAGCGCCGCCAGAATCAGCAGGGAGCTGATGGCCATGGAGTTTGACTGATGAATGACATTCTCCTGAATCTGCCGGAAGGTAAATACATGAAGCTGCTTATTTCCTTTTCCTTTCTTAACAATCAAAGCAATCAGCGCACGCATCCCATAGAAAAGCAGCATCGTACCAACTATGCCCAACAGCAAAGTCAGTCCCATCATACTTACCTTTGTCCATGCAATTCCCTGAATCGCCATGTAGTAAGCCACTGCCAACATCACACTTCCGCATATAGCAGCCAGTCCATAGATAACAGATGGCATTTGCTTTTTGGGGCGGTTCGTTGGCTGGGATAGCAAAGTACCGATCTCCTGGCGGCTGATTCGTCCACTCAAAATCAGAAGTGCCGTCAGCTTAATTGCCAGAAATCCTGCCAGCGTCCATTCAATCGCAGACCAGGATAAAGAAAACTGATGACCGATGATCCCATGCCTACCAGCTTGGCGGTGACAAGACTGACAATTTCTGAAAGCACCACAGCCACAGGTAAGCCTATGAGCATGGCAAGAATACTGGTCAGGAAATCTTCCGCCAGAAGCATACCAAACAGTTTACTTCTACGCATCCCCAACATTAGATAAACACCAAACTCATGCCGTCTGCGCTCGAACTGATACTTGCAGGCAAAATAGATCAAAAAGAACAGAATACCGAGGGTCATCCCATAAAACGCAGGAATCAGAAGCAGGAGTTTGTCAACTGCGTCACTCTCCATTTTCTGCAAAAAGAGCATCACATCTTGAGTGGAGATGGAAAGAATCATGTAAAAGGCAACAATAGAAATCACCAGGGAGCTGAAAAACAGACCGTTTTCCTTTCGGCTGCGGCGGCTGTTCCGAAGAATGAGATTAGAGAACATTTGCGCTGCCCCCTCCCAGTTGCGCCATCACCTTCAGGATGCGCCCGTAGAACTCCTGCTGGCTTTCGTCTCCACGCCGAAGCTCATGAAAGATCACGCCATCCTGGATGAACAGGATGCGCTTACAGAAGCTGGCGGCATTGGAATCATGGGTTACCATCAGGATCGTAGCTTGTTCGTCACGATTCAGGCCGGACAGCTTCTCCATAAGACTTCTTGCGTTCTTAGAATCCAGCGCACCCGTCGGTTCATCGGCAAGGATCATTTGGGGATGTAAGATCAGAGCCCTTGCTGCCGCAACACGCTGACGCTGGCCGCCGGACATCTTGGACGGAAACTTATCCAGAACATCAGTGATTTCCAGATAGTCAGCCAACTGCTTCAGCCGCTGGCTGCTTTCTGCTTCGGATACCCCATGCAAGGAAGTCGGGAGCAGGATGTTTTCCCTGCCAGTCAGGTTGTCCAGCAATTCAAAGTTCTGGAATAGATAACCAACTTTTTTGCCACGGTACTCTGCAAGAGCCTTTCCCTTGAGGGATTGCAGAGTATCGCCTTCCACCTGAATGCTCCCACCGGTGCTGAATCACAGTTGCAATACAGTTGAGAAGCGTGGATTTACCGGAACCACTGCTTCCCATAATGCCGAGAAACTCTCCCGGCATCACCTGGAAGGTGATCCCATTCAGTGCCTTTGTTTGACTTGGCACATTGCCATAGATTTTTGTTAAATTTTCAATATTCAAAATGGGTTTCATGTGAATACCTCCTATCATTTGTAATAAAATGATAGCATGGGAACACAGCAAATACCACTTACAGTTGTTGTAAGGATTCAGGATATAAGTGGCGGCTCAAGGGGGACGAGCATATATTTTTTAAGAGCATCAGGCGACAATGATAAAATATACCGGATCGCCTCATTGGCAAACCAGTTCGTTTTAATTGTATCCCAATCAGCAAGCCGAATGATTTCTGCTGTGCCGTTCTCAAAATCAACTGATATTTCGCCCCATTCGCCGTCGCAGTCTGCCTGGTATTCGTAGATTGCGGCGGTGATTTTCTTTTTGCGCTTGGTTTTGGATTTCTGTTTCAGCCGGACTGCATGGATAGCACCCTCGGCAACCAGAAGCTCTGTCAGCTTATCCATCGCTTTCCGGTAAGCCCGCTCTGCACCGCTGGCTGTGCTTCCCTCAAACATAACCGCCAGGTCTTCAAAGGTGGGGCGGTTCTTCCATGAGCCAACACGCCCACAGGTCATGCAAATTGCTAACCGTTTTTCGAGCAAGGTCTGCTCCCGGTAATTCAGTTTCTCAAATGCCCGTTGCACCTTTTCTGCCTGTATGCCGTTCCAGAGGATGTCGGTATAGTTCCAACTATCGTCAAGGGCGACATCTTCGCCAGTTTCCTCGCCGTCCTCGTCTGTCACATAGAATGGCTGCTGATTGCGGATACCTCGGACAACTTTCAGATATTCTTCGGCAAGAGCAAGATCACAGTTGTATTTCTTGGAAAACTCGTTGACCGCATCCTTGGTATTGTGGTACAGCCAAGCCATTGACCGCACCATTTTGTAATTAGTCAGAGAGGATACCGACCATTTTTCTTCGCCCATGCGGAAACGGAGCATAGCATCCCGGATGAACGGAAAAATGTATGTAGCATACTCCGCACCCTTGGCAGGATCATAGTCCATCAGCTTTTGGAGCATTTGCTCCCGGCAGGACAGTTTTATATCCAGAAAACGGTCTGTATCGTACAAATCGCCGCCATCCACACCAAGAAAGCTCTTGATGCGCTTATTAAGCTGCGGCTCGTAGTGATGTAGAAAGAACGAAAAATGTAGCAAATTCTTTTCATGCAAAGCAGACAGGATATATTCGTTCAGATTGCCCACTGATGGCGGCTCCGGTTCCAGTTGGAAGATGCGCTCTGCCACATAGGGAATGATGCCGTCACCGTGCGGATTGACTTGGTATTTTGGTATGTATCCGGTCATATTCCATGTAAAATCATTCAGCATAGCGCACCTCCCTTCTGTATGCCATTCTGTTTTATGAAATGTATTCCATGATTATGGAGTTCAAAATATTATACAATGATTCTACGCACATCAGCTTTACTACGCCGTTATGGTCACTTAAAATCGTACCATCTTCGGAATAATAGAACCGTATCGTCTTCCAACTATCTATTGTGTATTTTATCGTGATGCTGCAATACCTATCAGTTCCACGAGCGGGTTCATAATTAATTGAAAAATAGATTCGGTCATAAGTTCCGCTATAGAGATAATGGCTGGCATTGTTTTCAACATTTACGGATGTATAATCAATGCCATCCTTTGAATTTTTACGGTATTCATCGTAGAGTTTTTGAATCAGCTCAAAATCAGGGTATGTATTCAGTAATTCTTCTAACGCCTTTATATAATACTGACTAAAGGAATTTACAATTAGCCGATTCTTTTCTTTTATCTCCAAGAGTTCTAAATTCCGTTTCTCTTGATATACTCGTACTCGATACTGTTCTTCTTCCCCTGGCGTCATATTGCCCTCTGCAATGAAGTTCTCAATCTGTCCAATCAAACTTGAATATGCGCAGCGCTCATCAGGAGCAATATTCAAACATGATGCAATAATTGTATTAGCAACAATCATATCAGCATTTCCGGGAAAACGCTTGGTCAAATCATATTCATCAACAAACCAGAAGTTTGAAGGCATAAAGTCCTCCGGCTCACCATTGATCATACACCAAAGAACTTTACCCAAAGAAAATATATCTCCTTTTTCAGTTACTTCCTCTACACGACCTGTTTCGTATTCTGGGGCAATATACATCCTGGGACCAACTGCCATAGTTTCCGGTGTCAGTCGTTCGCTCCCATCGTTAAGAAAACACGTTCCAAAATCTGTAAGATACAGTGTGTATTCATCACCTTTTTTCAAAAACAAGATATTATCCGGCTTTATATCTCTGTGATACAAGGGCGGATTTCCGGTTGAAAGTGTATAGAGTGCTTTGATGACCGGCAAAAGCAGTTCAAATGCTAATTTAACATTCCCTTTGGTAACTTCGAGTATATCGTATACCGAACCGTCATATTTTTTCATTTCAACATAAGATTCAGCAATTTTATCCTCGTTAATATAAACATCCGTCACCTCAACAACATTGGGAATTGGATTCTTGCATAATTCCTGAAATACAGCAAGTTCTCGTTTGAAGCGTGCGACTTTTTCAACGGTAGACGTATTTCGAAGGTATTTTCTCGCAGTTCCGGTTTCAGTATCGAATACCACATCACCATTACCGCCTTTAACATCAGCTTTTCGTGCCATGTATTATCTCCTTGTCATTTTTTGTTGTAAGCTTCCTTTTTCAAGGCAGCCTGTCCCATTTCCTTTTCATAATCGCCCTTGGCATAAGCAACATTGCTCAAGGCCCGGAGCATTTTATCTTTCGCCAGTTTCTTCATAACCTCTGCAAGATCAGCGTCCAGAGTACCACGCTTCACATAGCGGTTTATGGTGTTCAGCCGCTTCTCATAAATCTGTTTCAGCGGATGATCGTCCGCAAGCTCCCGCTGTTCTCTGCCTTTCAGATTGCCGATCTGCCGGCAAGTGCGGTGCAGCTTATCTCCCGGTGCATAACCGCCGCAGTATTTGGTGTGCCTTGCGTTGGTGGTCAGAAACCATTTGCCGCAGATCCGGCATTTTTCGGTGCATGACCAACACACAAGCCCTCAAAGAGATCAGAACGGAACATTCCCACAAAGGATACATAGTGCATCCGTTTGACGAGCTTCGCCACATCCTCGCCGGGACGGACAGTTGTCACATACTGAATAGAGTTGTTCGCAACAGACATCCAGGCATTGCCCTCCGTGATAGAAAACTCCGGCGGGAAATAGCTGCCGAACATTTTTGCAAAGCCCTCTGCGGTACGGTCTGCTTCGTTGCTGTCTGATTTTTCCGCAAAATCAAGCACTGCGGTTTGGTATTCCCTAAGAGAATATGCCAAATGTCCGAATACAGCGGTATAACGTTGGAGCATCGCCGCATCAGCATATTTCGGAACTTCTTCAAACGGTAAAGAATTGGTTGCAGCTTTTGTAGCAAACTCCACATATTTTTGTGCGCTGTCCGCAGTAAAAACCTTTTCTATCCGTTCCCGGTGCTTTGGTATATCCATATAGGAGAACGGCGGCGTTTTGCTGAGAATCTCTAACATTGTCAATGCAGCTTCCCTTGCCATAGGAAAGAGTGCAGAAGCGTCCTGTCCGGCGTTCAGCATTCCAAGCAGTAGATTAATTTTCTGGCATTGTTCATTCATTTTGGCAAGAGTATCCGCCGAAACATTCAGCGCATCACAGGCAAGAGTGCCGATAGGAAGTGCTTTGTCCTCATATATGATTGTATCCTGCCAAAATCCAATGTCATCAATTCTTGATTCATGCTTGCTCTCCTGTCCTGTTTTTTCATTTCTTTCATTATATCATGCAAATGTGAAGAAATCTACATCCTCCGAAAAGCTGTCCTGTTTTTTGAAATGGGGTTGTCCACCGATTAGCCTGTTTTTTGAAAAATCCGGCATAACAATAGTAGACGGAGCGAAGCACCTGCCAATCACGGCGGGTGTTTCGTGCTTTCTGAATACTATGAACGGAGGTTTTCTATGACAATCTATGAAACCATCAAGGTGGCAATCAGCGTAAAGCAAGCCGCCGAACACTACGGGCTGAAAGTCAACCGAAACGGCATGGCTTGCTGCCCGTTCACAATGACAGGCATCCGAGCATGAGGCTGAATGAGGATTATTTCTTCTGCTTTGGCTGCGGAGTCAAGGGGGATGTGATCGACTTCGTGGCAAGGTCGTTCGATCTGAGCAGCTATGAAGCAGCACAAAAGCTGGCTTCGGATTTTGGGCTTGACCCGAAACCGCCCACTTCCGCAGCTATGCTCAAGCCCAACGTCCCTATATCCGTCAGTTTCGGGAGGACGAAATGCTGTGCTTCCGGGTGCTGATGGATTATCTGCATCTGCTGGAAGATTGGAAAGTGCGATATGCACCGAAAACACCGGACGATGATCTGGATGACCGTTTTGTGGAAGCCTGCCAGATGATTGATTATATCGAATATCTGGCAGATATTTTGACAGTCGGTGATTTAGAAGAACGGGTTGCCGTGGTGGACGAGCTAATGAAGGAGAGCAAGATTGCTTTCCTTCGGAACTATGTGGCACGGAAACGAAAGGAGGGGTTGTCCCATGGGGAAGAAAGGTAAAATGCCGGATATGAATCTGCCGATCTGGTTTGACGGGCAGAACATCAATGAAGCTCTGTTCTGTGAAGAATTTCTGCGTGAGCGCAGAATCATCTTCGCAAACGGAGCTTTTTTACGCCCGATGGTCGGGTAACAGACGATCTCCCTCTCCGGGGTGAGATTTACGACAAGCTGAAATTCTGTGCCGTGAACAACATCCCCCGGAAGATCACCAATATTCTGGAGGTGCTGAAACTGGAAGCACAAGTGCCTGACTTTCCTCCGGAGCAGGATCGGATTCATGTTGCCAACGGTACGCTGCTGCAGAACGGAACATTCACTGAGGGCAGACCTGCTATCGTGCGGAGCCGTCTGCCTGTTGCCTACAATCCCGATGCTCCTGCTCCTGTGGTCTGGCTGAACTTTCTGGATGACCTGCTTCATACAGAGGACATTCCCACTTTGCAGGAGTTTATCGGCTACTGCCTGATTCCCTCCAACAAAGGACAGCGCATGATGGTGATTAAGGCAACGGCGGCGAGGGTAAATCCCAAATCGGTGCGGTGCTTTCGGCAATCTTTGGCATGAATATGAAAGACGGCAGCATCGGAAAGATTTCCGAAAACCGCTTTGCCCGTGCCGATCTGGAACATATCCTCTTGTGCGTGGATGATGATATGCGGATGGAAGCTCTGCGCCAGACCAACTATGTGAAATCCATCGTGACAGCACAGGGCAAGATGGATTTGGAACGCAAGGGCAAGCAGAGTTATCAGGCTGGATGTTCGCCCGGCTGCTTGCGTTCAGCAACGGTGATTTGCAAGCTCTTTATGATCGCAGTGACGGATTTTATCGCAGACAGCTTGTGCTGACCACCAAGGAAAAGCCTGTGGATAGAGCTGATGATCCTGACCTTGCGGAGAAGATGAAAGCCGAAGCCGAGGGCATCTTCCTGTGGGCATTGGAGGGATTGCAGCGGCTTGTTGCCAACAACTTCAAATTCACAGAGAGTGACCGTATCCGGGAAAACCGGGAAGCGGTCAAGCGTGACAATAATAATATCTTTGATTTCATGGAATCGGAGGGATACATCCGGTGCAAAGCGGATGCGTCCATCAGCTCCAAGGATTTCTATGAATCTACCGGATGTGGTGCGAAGAAAATTCCCTTGCACCGCTGAAAGCCCGCAGCTTCAGCGACGCATGATTGCCAATGCCGGGAGATCAATCTGGAACATTGCAACAACATCACCAACTCTGCCGGACGGCGGGTGTGGGGATTTATGGGTGTGGAAGCTGTGGCAAGACCTCATATAAATGGGTTTTACGATGTTTCGTCATGTACGTACGTACCGGAGGAATGGCGGGATTGATTTTGCCAGTCATGCTCTGTACGTATGTACGCAGCATTTACCCCTGTTTTCTCCCATTATAGGAAACAACGGCTTTCAGAGACAACCTGTTTTCGGGTATTGAAAATCAATGGCAATGGAAACAGCAAAGTTTTTGACCGCAGGACGAAGCTATTTCACGAAATCGTGCTTCTCTGAACCGTGTACCCTGTTCACGGAACAATAGATGTTTTCATTTTCCAGACCAAATCACACGAAACAGTAAAGCGGGATATGGTCATATATGGACAGGACATCACAAGCAAAATTCTGAACGGATTTCAGAGATTGCAGATTTTTCACTGTTCGGTGTATCTGTTCCGTTTTGGGGTGCAGAGATTGTACCGAACCACAAACAGAATTATGAAGGATTTTTCAATATGAATGTACGCAATGAAATCAAGGCACAGATCATCGTGCTGGGATGACCATGCAGGAAGTTGTTGACCTGCTCTCGGACGAGTACGGATGGAGCGACAGCGTTTCCAACCTGTCCGCAAAATTACAGCGGGAAAGCATCCGATACAAGGAAGTATTGGAGCTTGCCGATGTGCTGGGATGCGACATTGTATGGCAGCAAAGACGGGAGAAGTGATGCCCCCGGCAACAGCCCCTCGCATCTCCCGTCCCCATAGGCACACCGCAGTGCTGCCTATGGATGGCAGTGAAAGACGCTGCCAACGTCTGCAAGAAACGTTCCGCAGAACAGCTTCATGCAGACGGGCTGACCATGGGAAAAGTTGCAGACATTTTGCCTTGGTCAGCAGAGGTCACCGCAGTGACCGCATACCCCCTCGGGAGAGCCCACGGCACTTTGCAGCCAGAATGGATGAAAGTGTTATAGTGGGTTATTACACTTCCGCAGAAGTGCATCCCCGCAGCCCCGCCCGTCTGCTACTCTCGAAAGAAAGGAAAAAACCTATGGCAAGAAACGATGGAATTGACCGTACCTTTGCCCGTAACCAGGACTTGCCCACCCTCGACGATGTGGCGAAAGTTCAGGAGCATAACGAGCGAGAAAAAGACAGCTACTCCAATCAAGATATTGATACCACCCAGACCCACCGCAATGTCCACTTCAAGAAACCTACCGACAGCTATGCCGCCATGTTCGATCAGATGATTGCAGATGGTGTTATCTCCACCCGTGGTCTGAAAGCCGATGCGGTGAAATATGGGGAGCTGCTGTTTGATGTAAACTCTGCCTACTTCCACAACCACGGCGGCTATGAATATGCCAAACAGTTCTATGCCGATGCCTACAAAGCCGCCGTGGAGATTGTGGGCGGCGAGCAGTATATCCTCTCCGCTGTGATGCACGCCGATGAGCGCAACCGGGCAATGTCCGAAGCCCTGGGCGAGGATGTGTATCACTACCACCTCCATGTGGTTTATATCCCGGTGGTGGAAAAGCAAATCCTGTGGTCGAAGCGGTGCAAGGATGAATTCCTCCGGGGAACGGTAAAAGAAACGATCACACAGGTCAGCCGCAGTAAGAAATGGGAATCCAAACCCGTTCTCAATGAAGATGGCAATCCGATGTTGAACGCAAAAGGGAAAAAGATTTTGAAGTCGTCCTACAGTGTGCTGCAGGATGACTTTTTTAATTTCATGCGAGCCGCCGGATATACCGATGTGGAGCGTGGAGAGCGTGGCAGTACCGAGGAACATCTGACGGTGACACAGTTCAAGGTACAGGCCGAACAGCACCGCCTGGAAACTGTGACCGGACAGGTGGAACAGGCCGAGCAGAGTTTGGCGGATGCCAAGGCTGCTACGGAGAAGCAGAAAAAGAAACTGGAAGCTCTGCAAAAGGAAACCAAGGCAGCAAAGACCATTGCGCTGACGGTGCAGGATATTGAGGAAATGGGCAAGAAAAATGCCCTCACCGGAAATGTCTCGCTCACGCCGGATCAGTGCGATACACTCAAACGCTATGCGGTCAACGGCATTATTGCCAATGCTGACAATAAGCGTTTGAAAGAGAAACTGGCTTCTGCTGAAAAAACAATTTCCATCTGGAAACAGCGGTATGAAGCAGTAAACGAAAAATATATGGAACTGAAACAGAAAGCCCAGCCTTTCTTGGATGCGATAGAGATTGCGTCTGAAAGGGTTTGGGCTTTTGTTCATGCCATTCTCGCCAGAGGAAAGGAAACACAGGAACATAAGCACCCTGCCCGTAAGCGTAGGCAGGATATGGAAATTTAAGAAAGGAACTATTTGCCTATGAATAAAACCGTAGAGGAAATTAACAAGATGATTATGGAAGATGCCCCGATGGAAGAAATCAATGATGCCATCGGCTATATTGATATTTACTCCTGCTTCGACCCGATTTTTGAGCCGCCCATTGATTTTTTGGAAGAATGCCGCAAGCATTGGGAAACAGCGCAGTCTTCTTTCCGCAAAACCATTGAGCGTAAGATCGGGAACACATGGTATGTGATTGAAACAGAATGTGACGGGAATGAGCCGCTTGCCGACAAGGTAAAACGGCTCATTTTTTCTGACAAGGGGGTGATTTGTTAATGACTGCGACACAAAAGCATGATATAATTCCAGTATGCACAACGGTACTGTCGGCTGACCAACAACCGAAGGAGGATATTATGTTGGATCAGCAGAAAATTACCATTCTCTACTGTCGTTTGAGCAATGAGGATGCCCAAGATGGAGAGAGTAACAGTATCGCAAATCAGCGAGAGTATTTAACCCGATATGCCCGTAACCACGGGTATACAAACCTGAAAATTCTGGTGGATGACGGTTATACGGGGACGAACTTTGTTGAGGTAAGATAACGTAACCTTTTTTGCAGAGGGCGTTATCTTACCTCTTTTTGATGTATGTTAGATAGCATAACTCTTTACGTCGGCTCCTATCTGTCTGAAATAGGAGATACTTTCGGTAGGCTTGTCGCCCGTATCAACTCTGCCGACAAAGCTATAAAAGATTTCGATTTTGCGGGTGTTCGTTTCCTTATCCAGTTCGTGAATAAGAATACGGTCAATAAATTCATGGACGTTTTCGTAGGTCAGTTCGGTAATGGCGGTGTATCTGCGTACCAGTGCGACAAACCTTTTCACGTCCGCGCTGCGCTCGGTGGCGTTGTCGATTTCCTGTGACAGCTCCGCAATCCTCCGGGTCAGCGTCTTTTTTTCTTCATCATAGCCGGAAGTCAGAAAAGCAAATTGTTCATCTGAAAGTTTCC
>ENA-OQJH01001110-OQJH01001110.1-human-gut-metagenome-genome-assembly--contig:-NODE-1110-length-12159-cov-3.316988_pt1 | contig 12159 bp, 10 predicted proteins | sample MGYA00242597_ERZ504763 | MGnify/ENA primary metagenome ERZ504763 (study PRJEB26092, sample SAMD00036359) | human gut metagenome | host: Homo sapiens | study: EMG produced TPA metagenomics assembly of... | reverse complement strand
TTCTTTAAAAGTTGCCGTCCGGTCATCACGCGCCGATGAAATTACAGGAATGCCATCTGTAACACTCGACTTTATTCCGGAACGTCCAGAAGAAACCTTGAAAGAGATTTTCATACCTAAACCAATCGGGAGTAGAATGTTATATAGCCATTGACGAATTCCAGCAAATAATGGAATATCCGGAGAAAGGAGTGGAAGGCCTGTTGAGATCGTATATCCAGTTCACCCCGAATGTGCATTTTATCTTTTCGGGCAGCAAAAAGCATTTGATGGAGTCTATCTTCTTTTCCATCAAAAGACCTTTTTACCAATCTACGCAGAAACTTTTCCTGGCCCCTATTCCTTATACTCCTTACCGGGAGTTTGCCAAGAAACTGTTTGATGAAAAGAAAAAAACTTGCAGGAAGATATCTTCCATGAAATTTATCAATCGGTAAAAGGACATACGTGGTATATGCAATATCTTTTAAACAGATTGTATTCATTGCCACAGCAGACTCCGACCATAGAGCTGTTGCATACACTCATCCAGGAAATCATACAGGAGGAAGAATATACTTATCAAACCTATTTCCAGTTTTTAACTTCCAATCAGATTCAGTTGCTGAAAGCTATAGCCAAAGAGGAAATTGTAAATGAGATTAACAGTGCCACATTCATAAAGAAATATGATTTAAAAGGAGCCAGCAGCATAAATGTAGCATTAAAGTCTTTAATTAATAAGGAGTTTGTCTTAAAAGAGCAGCAAGGATATATAGTATACGATCGTTTTTTGGCAATTTGGCTCAAAGGACTAGTATGAATAATTAAAATCTCCATCACTATGAATACAAAAGGAATTCTTATTGCAATTCTGGCATTGGGAAGCATAACGTTGATAAATGCCCAACAACCTGCCGGCTATTTCTTCAAGGAATTTACTCCAGGAAAAGTTTTATTGAAAAACAAACAGTTTGCCAAAGGGAAATTTAACTATGACTGTATAAACAAGGAAATGCATTTTTGAATGAATCGACAGACATGGTTATAGAGAATTTGGAAGATATTGATACAGTAGTCATTGATATACACCGCTTTATTCCGTTTGAGGGACATTTTATGGAAGTGATGACTGATCAGCATACCACTCTTTTTATAGACTGGAAAGTAAAGCCAAAAGATATCGGGAAGAAAGGAGCTATGGGAACAGTTACTCATGGCAGTGTTCAAGCAATTGATGTCAATACACGCTTCCAACGTGTTAACGGTGAACAGAATTTAGACCTTTCGGTCTATAAAATGGTAACGGAAAATGTTTATTACACTCAGATTAAAGGCAAGTTGAGAAGCTTTCGAAATATCCATTCACTTCTGAAATTGTATTCAAAAGATAAGCAACAACTTATCAAAGAGTTCATTGAAACAGAAAAGATTAAGATAGAAAAGCCCAAAGATATACTAAAAGTCTTGAAACGGTTTCAATAAAAGAAGGTGTCCGAAAAGTGAAAGTGCCCTCTAAAAGTTTTATGTCTAACTTTTGGAGGCTGTCCATTTCAGACACCTTCTTTTATTATATAACTAATACTTTATTTTCCTCCACTAGATTCATATCCTGGTGTCTGCTTCAATGCCGAATTATTAGTCAATGTATTCTTATCAATAGGCCAAAGCAAACGGGTTGCTTCTGCTGTAGTATGTTCCAATACATATTCATCACCTGCTAAGCGCAGATCATACCAACGTTTTCCTTCAACCATAAACTCACGCATACGTTCTTTTAGAACAGCTTCCATTGCACCGGCATTATCCGGTTTTACAGACTTATTATCCGCATAAAGTGCGGCATCATTATCATTGGGATATTGTACTTCCGGATGTGCATTAAAATAATCTTCACCATAGGCACGTTTACGTACTGCATTAATTTCTTCCACAGGGTCCTCTCCTAAAAAGCCTTAGCTTGAGCTAACAACAACAAGCAATCTGCATACCGATAAACAGGATAATCATCCAATGGACTACGCGTATCAGCCCATCAAGCAATGTACCAAAACTTGGCCGGATACAACCCATAAAGAGATAAAGTTCCATCTTCCTTTTTTTCATAAGCAGCCTGAAGTGTGCTTCGCTTACGGGTATCGTTATCATTAAAGCATTTAGTATACACATCCTTATTAACCGGGTAACGGATCGTACCATTCACTTTCACTTTATCACCCAATGAACTAATGGGATTACCATTCTCATCCATATATCCGAATAATATATTTTGCTGTGGAAACATATTATTATTATATGTTACATCCCCCCACATATTATATTCATCGCGTGCATTGCGAATCGCAAATATTATCTCTTTATTATTCTTGTTATCATAAGAAAATACTTCAGAGAAATCCTCCAACAAACCAAATTTATCGGTTTGATTTCTCACTTCCTGCAATGCATTTTTCGCTGTTGTATAATCTTCGTTACCACCTCCCATGTGTTTTCCTCTCCACATATATACTTCACCCTTCAACATCATGGTAGCTGCTTTAGACCAAAAATAACGCTGAGAATCATTTCTAAACCCATAATTATCCCCAAAAGCAGTTTCTGAAGCCTGTAAATCATCAACAATCAATTTCATTACGTCAGCAGCAGAAGAAGCTGGTCTTGCTAAATTTCCAAGATCCAAGCTCGACCCTTCCGAGAAATCGGTCCATATCACTACATCTCCATAAGATCGTAACAACTGAAAGTAAAGGAAAGCACGGATACCATAAACTTCGCCCAGATAATATTTCTTGGTACTTTCATTCATCGACATACCTTCCACCTTGTTTATCATCAGATTAGCCTGATTAATCACCTCATATAAATTTCCAAAATTAGAAACAACCGTATTCACATCGTTCAAACTGTTGTTCCACATACGTTCATTACCCTGGGTAGCACTACCAAATGTTGACTCTCCAAAATAATAATCCGCACGAGGTTCTCCAAAAAGAAAAATGCTATAACTACATTTCTCTCTAAACTTAGAATGTAACCCCACATTAAAAGCATCCACCTGTGCTTCTGTCTGCCAATATTTATTATCGGCAATACTACTTATTGGCTCCAAATCCAAAGAATTACACCCGGTAAAAGCTATGCCAACCATTAAATATGCTAATATTTTTCATAATGAGTCTTGTTGATTAAAATGAAACAGATAAACCAAATAATACAGTTCTTGGAGTAGGATAACGTCCATTATCAATACCACGACCATATTCTGTACTTACAGCCGGTTCCGGAGATGTACCTTCATAACCAGTTATATAAAACAAATTCTGACCTGTGACATAAACAGAAGCATCCGTCATGAAACATTTACTGATTAGTGATTTCGGTAATGTATAACTTAATGTAAGCTCTCGCAAACACAAATAATCCCCCTTTTCATAATAATGAGAATTGTTGTTATCAGCAGCAGTTAAACCATTATTAGAACGTGTGATATTCTTTTTGATATTCTGATCGCCAAAATAATATTTAGATAAATCTGTGTTCGGATTATCTTCTGTCCACATATCTTTCACATCAGTTATAATATTCCATGTGCCTTGATACTGGCCCAATGTACGAGCCTTTAAATCATTATACAATGTATGTCCTAATGCATAATCAAAACGTCCATACAACGACCAATTTTTATAGCTGAATGTAGTAGAGAATCCACCGGTTATATTAGGAAATATATTACCAACGACATAACGGTCATATGAATCTATCACATCATTTCCATCCATATCCTCCCAACAAACATCTCCTGGTTCAATAGGTTTCCAACCTTGTTTACCTGCATATTCTGCTGCCTTACCCGGACCATACAAATTTGCGACATTATCAATTCGATTGTTTGCATATTTTTTACATCATCCCAATCTTTAAAAATATGATTTTGTTTATAGGCAATAAGCTCACCTAACTTTCCACCTTCCTGGCGGCCGCAACCCATACTAACTCTCCTTTATTAGGATCCCATACCTGAGCACCACCTACACGGTTATTAACCTCCTTATTGTCAGGCAATTTTATAATTTTATTAGCTACAGTAGAAAGGTTTGCTGTCATATCCCAAGTGAATCCACCTTTATTTATGATATTAGCACGTACTTCCGCTTCAAAACCAGAATTACGAAGAGTACCCAAATTAGTAGCAATCTTATCAAATCCTGTATACCCTGGTAAAGCAAGATCGGTAAGCAAATCTTTTGTCTTGCGATTATAATAATCCAGAATAAAGCTCAAACGATTATTGAAGAAACCAATATCAAGTCCGGCTTCAAAGCTTTGGCTCTGTTCCCAACGTAACCCTGTATTAACCAATGCACTATTGTATATACCGGTTTCACCACCATAAGGTTTCGTTGTTGCATACTCACCATATACCGTATAATTACCTAAACCGTTCACATTACCATTCACACCATAACTAAGACGAGGTTTAAAGGTGGAAATCAAATCAGAAACGTTGGAATCCTTCCAAAACTGCTCTTCTGTAATATTCCATCCGGCAGAAACTCCAGGGAAAAATCCCCATCTATTATCCTTCAATTTAGAAATACCATCATAACGGAACACAACAGAAAGTAAGTATTTCATTTCATAGTTATAATTCAGACGTCCAAAACTAGAAAGTATTCGATAAGCACTCTTAGTAGTACTAGTTTCAGTGCGAGTTGCGCTACATTTAAAGTAGGGATATCATCAGTAGGAGAATTTTGAGTTTTTGCCGCAAGCTTAAACTGATCATAAGTAAAATATTCACCCCCTAACATGACCTCCAAATTATGCTTATCAGCAAAAGTGTCGGTATAAGTCAATGTAGCATTATATTGCTGTTGAGTATAACGTTCCTGCTCCACAGAAGCCTCACGTGTTGTATTTGTATCTTTATTCTCCAATTGGTACGCTTTATTAAATTTTTCCACCATGTAATCATAACGATACAAAGAAGCGTTACCGTTTAACACTAATTTCTTTGGAAGAATATCCAATTTAAATCCTATATTATAAGTGCTTTTATTCGTTCCGTCAGAATACAGTAATTTATCTCTGAAATAAGCGGGATTACCATCGGAAATATTAGTATCAGCCGAATTAGGACTACCATCCTCATTCCAAGGATTCCAAGTAGGACGCATACCACGTGTACGATAAAAGAACTCATAAGTACCTGTCCATGACAATGTAGGCTGTGTAGACCAGGAATAAGTAGTTCCTGCATTTATTGTCAAAAATGGGAAGAGCTTATAGGAGCCGTTCAAGGAGCCATTAAAACGTTGATAACCAGTTCCAACGACCTGACCATCCTCATCATAATACCCTAAACTGGCAGCAAAAGTTCCTTTATCATTTCCACCATTGATACTGATATAATGATCTTGCATCAACGCAGGTGAATTAAAAATCTCATCATCCATAGCTCCATGATAATCTTTATAAACCAACTGTTTACCAGAGTAAGGATCAGTCATCGTCTGCCATCCTTGATTCACCAAATCCTCATTGCCTTCCAAATAACGTACATCATAGTTATTTTTAGTTGTACCACAACCATTCTGAGTATCAGGATTCCATCCATCACTATATCCTGCTACCGCTTGGTTAGCATTTTTAAATCCTAGTCGAGTATAATACAAATAATCACCAGCATTCAGATATTCATATCCTTTGCGGGCAAAGTTCATACCCATCTTGAATTTATAATTAACATCTACTTTTCCCTCTTTACCTTTTTTCGTTTCAATCAAGATAACACCCCCATTAGCACGAGCACCATAGATAGCCGTCGATGCAGCATCCTTCAAAACCTGGATAGATTCTATATCCGAGGAGTTAATATCTGCCATATTATTACGCACTATTCCATCAACAATAATTAATGCGGCACTATTATCCCCCGTAATTGTTGCTCCCCCACGCAAAGTTATATTAGGTGAGCTACCTGGCTGCCCTGTAGTATTGACAACACGTAATCCCGATACAGATCCTTGTAATGACTGTCCCACATTACTATAAGCCGCCTTCTTTAAGACCTGGTCATCCATTTTAGTAATAGCAGTAGTCAAAGCTGCACGTTTTTGAGAACCACCATAGCCGACAACAACAACTTCATCCAAAGTTTGAGTATCATCTTTCAAAATAACATTCAGCGGAGTTCCATTCCATTTCATTTCTTGAGTGATATAACCAACGAAAGAAATCTGAATAACATCTCCATTCTTTACATCATTTAAAGTGAAATTACCATCAAAATCTGTGATGGTACCATTGGTAGTTCCTTTTACTACCACAGATGCACCAATAACAGTTTCCCCTGTAGCATCTTTGACAACACCTGTACAAGTTCCACTCTGTTGTGTGATTTTCAAATCGGTAACGCCGGGACTGGCAACCGCGTATGCTGCTCCGGTAGAGGCACCCATTAGGAACAGCATCATGCTGACTGATTTTAGTCGTTTTAACATAGCTGTGATTCTTTAAATATTTATTAAAAATCAACCAGTTTAAGATATTATTCTTAAACTAAACCAAGATTGACGCTGCAAATATATAATATATTTGATATATTTAAGAACATAAACAAAAATATTTTATTATAACCTCCGTTATTTAATAAAACATTAAATCATCACACATTATCATTCACCTTTATTTTATTTATATTCACTTGAAAATAGTTTATTTTATGCATTAATATAACAATAGATCACCGCATCACATATGCCCTCGACTATGAAGTTCTTTATTCATGATACTCTTCACTATAATGTTTCATCACACCTTCAGACAGATAAGCGATGCCTACCTTCAAAAGGCAAAATACACGCTTAAGAAATAAATGCCTTAAATAAAAGCAGGGAAGCCCAAAAAGACTTCCCTACAAAATAATATCAATATATATTCTTATTCGACCGAAACAGCCCCTGTACTAGCCTCATATTTCCATCCTGGATTTGATAAACCGAAGATGAGGTGAAGTCATTGGGATCTGATGCAGTCTGACGGAATACAGCCACCCCAATGGGCTCTAAATAATGGGCAGGAGTAAAGAGGAATCCCTTTTGTTTTGCAATGGTATTATTTTCCAATATTTTTTCGTATGGAAGTATATACACACTTGATTCAGGAGAAGACATATTTCCTGTTGACGGATTTACTATACAAAGATCTTTTAATTGTTCCTCATATACACTACCCCAATAACGCATACCTTCCGTGCGATAAGGAGTCGTTTTAAACTGATCAAGTGCCCTCCAGCGTTTCAAATCATCCCATCGGAAAGCTTCAGCACAAAGTTCATTACGGCGCTCACGACGAATATTATACAAAGTCGGATCAATCATAGTTCCATGTGAATAAGCGGCAAAATCCCCTTTTGCTTCTTCCAGCATATTAGTTGCGGCAATTGTCTTATTATAATCCGGATCTACTTTTGCACGTGTACGTAACGCTCTCCAATATCCATCTGCCGTTCCGTCAACAGTTCCATTCTTCTCGTATGAAGCTTCCATATAGATAAGCATAGCTTCCGCACCACGGAAAACAATACCTCCAGAGGTACCGGCAGAATGGTCATTCGCCATATGAGTTGAATAATGTTTACCCTTCTTTACAATATAACCTGTTGTTGCTAAACTGCCCGCATCACCGAATATCAAACTGATTTGACAAATACTGGGTGTACCATCATCACCATAATAATTCACATCTCCCGGCTTTTTTAGTGAATATACCAAGACGAGAGTCACGATTCTGTACCGTAGCAACTACACCTTCCTTCTCCCAATCGGGATTATACCCCGAACCACTGGCATAAACAGGCAAACCATTACGCATAAGGAATGAATTGACCATACCACGTGTCCAGCCTGATCCACCACCATTACGACAAAGTTCCATCTGCAAATTACTGGTTACCCCCAATGATTCATCAAATTTTTTCCACATTAGAATCTCCTTATACCCTTCCATATTCTCATCACAGAACATGGTATAATATGGATTGATAGAAACCAATGAAGCATTCATTCCTTCCGGAGTATCTGTATTCTCTGCTAAATTGCCTACCATTTGGTCTGCAACAAACTTCGAAGCAGCAATCGCTTCATCAAGGAAATAATTAATTTCCACATCAGCATCATAACCTTGCGCATCTTTACCCGGCCATCCGCTTCCTCCCGGTACAAAAGCTGTACCACGATGATATTTTTCCCAAGTAGCTTCATATAAAGCTACACGAGCATGAAGCAAATAAGCTACATTTTTAGAAATACGATTTTTACCACCCGGAGGATTATTCAACAACATGTCTTCCGCCTTTTTTAAATCTTCAATAATAAAACGAGCAACCTTATGACGCGGTTGGCGCTTGCTAGCTTCCACCAATTCACCTTGAATATCGGGAAGTGCCGTTGTGACAATAGGCAGATCACCAAATTTTGTAAAAAGTTGAAAATAGCTATATGCACGGTTCACGTACATTTCTCCAATGTAATGTTTCACATTATCTTGGTTACCAGTTATAGCTCCCTCCTCATATCTTGGTAATACTTGGTCAAAAAAGTAGTTGCATGAACGAATATCCTCCATTTCCACTCGCCACGGTCGGCAGCAACTTTTTTCTCACCAGGAATCCAAAACGAATTACTTGTTCCGCTTGCCTGATTATCTGTATCATTATCTTTTCCAAAAAGATTAATGCCATACTTATCATCCACAGTAACAAACTTATAGTTATTTATGGCATAAGCTGCTAAATCCGCTTCTGCAGAAAAGAATTTTTCAGGAGTAACCTTATCCAATGGTTCTCTATCCAAGAAGTCATTACAACTTGTCAGGCTGCCCATCAGCAAAGCTCCGATAGTTAAATATTGAATATAATTTTTCATATAGATCTTATTTTATTAAAAGGTTGCACTTAATCCGAATGAAATAGTCTTTGACAATGGGTAAGTACATCCTTCCCAATTGCCTACACCTATTGTTTCAGGATCAAAAGTATCACACAGATTGGTTATAGTAAACAAATTCTCTGCAGACACAAAGAAACGTAAATTATTCACGTAGAATTTTTTAGTCAAATCTGCCGGTAAAGTATATCCCAACGTTACGTTTTTCAAACGACAATAAGCAGCATTTTGCATATAGCGACTTTGTGCTTTACGATTCTTGTCGCTTTCTAAAGGACGTGGATAATACCCGTCGACATTCGCTCCTAGCGGGCTCGTTGTATCAGCAGGACGGAAATAGTCTAAGTGAGGCTCAAAAAATTGGTCTGCCAATACCCTACAGCTCCCCAAAACATCATACTTTCAGCACCCGATCCCGGCATATAGTCACGTTTCAATGTTCCTTGGAAGAACACTTTCAAGTCAAAGCCTTTATAAGCCGCATCCAAATTCAAGCCAAAGTTATATCGTGGTGTCTTATTACCCAGCAAAACTTTATCTCCATGATTGTCTGCTGTATTATCTTTTGCACTTATCACACCGTCACCATCCAAATCGGCATACATTATATCACCTGCTCCCCAGTTGGAACCCATAGAAGATTGGTCCACCTTCGCCAGATGCGCATCCATTTCCGCCTGAGTCTTAGCTATTCCTATTGTCTGATATCCCCAAAGATCTCCCAAATGTGCCCCATCATAATATGTTTGGCCTAAATCTTTTGACGGATTAGGATATTTATCAATTACAACCTGGTTGTCGGATAAAGCCAATGTGACACCATATCTGAAATCACGTATCTGATCACGCCAGCTTACTTGTAATTCCCAACCTTTCGAAGTCATATTCAGATTATTCACATTTGGAACGGCAATACCTAAGATTGTTGGTAATTCCTGTCCCGGCCCAACCATATCAATTGACTTACGCTGGAAATAATCAAAATTCAAATTAAAACGATTGTCCAGCATACCAAGATCAAAACCAATATTTAAAGTTTGGGTCTTTTCCCAACCTAACAATGCCGAAACGAGACTGGACTCGGCTGCAGTATTAGGTTTCAAGCCATTGACCAACCAACCGCCATTATTTTGTTTATAATCAATAATGCGATAAAAAGGATACCAATTATCTGTATTTTGATTACCAAGTTCACCCCATGAGCCACGAACTTTCAATGTATTGACAATATTAGTATACTTCTCAAAAAAGGCCTCACGTGCCACATTCCAGCCTAAAGAGAAAGAAGGGAACCAATTCCAACGTTGATCGCGTAAAAAACGTGAAGAACCGTCATAACGCAGATTCGCCTCAACCAGATAGCGACCTTTGTAATCATAATTGATACGACCAAAAAAACCGGCTGTTGCCCATTCCTGATAGCCACCACTGGCACGTGCATTATCCGTAGTTGTATTTAAAGTAGGAATGCCAGACATTATGTTATTTTGTTTTGCAGTAATATCACGTTGTTTAAACAACTCACTTTGAAAACCGACCATTGCTTTCATATTATGCCCGTTTTCTAACTCCAATGAATACTCTGTAAAGATATTCGGATTAAAGAAATTGCTTTTATATGCATATTCTGTTACTCCGAAGTTGTGTTGGCAATAGCATATGGGTTCTTGTTTACATCATAAGCATAAACCGTTTGATAATCCGTATGCGAGAAATTATAATTACTACGATAATTTAATTCAATAGTGGTTTTCCAATTTTTAATTGGTTCAATAAGAAACTGGAGTTGTTGTGCCACAACGTCATTCTGAGTATTATAACGTCCCCCTTCAGTCAATTGGTAAATTTTAGACTCTGCGTATAAAAACCGTTAGGATCTACAACAGGAATTACAGGCCAATAACGGCATACATCAAAATAAAATACATTTTCCTTATTCTCGCCGGCACTTGCAAAGGAAGGGGAACTATAATCAATACGATTAAAACGAACACTATACCCTACTTTCAACCATTTTGCCAAATCCGCATTGATTTTACCAGTAAATGAATAGCGTTGTCTGCCATCATCCCCATATTTCAATAATCCTCCTTCATCCAGATAATTGGCAGACATATAATACTGCATTACATCCGTACCACCATTTACACTAATTGAATGCTCCTGAGTAAAACTATCACCAAACAACTCATGCAACCAATCAGTATTAGCGGTTGGCATAACATCCTGACGATTTGGGTCATCAAATGCATTCCAACGTCCAGCATCCGTAGCCCACATATATTGTGTAGATTTACCATGCTGATAATCCAAAATTTGTTGCAATTTCTTCTCACTATACATTGGCGACTGTCCTCCATTGGTCAGCTGGTCGTTGATAGCTAATGCAAAACTGTATGAATCTGCCATATGAGGCATATTCAATGGAGAGTTAAATCGGAAATTATTATTATAATTAATAGATGGTTTTCCTGACTTACCTTTTTTAGTAGTAATCAAAATGACACCTCCCGGCGCGCGTGAACCATAAATAGAAGACGCAGCAGCATCTTTCAAAACAGAAATATTCTCAATATCCTGTGGATTAATAGCATTAATATCCCCTTCCATTCCATCAATCAGCACCAAAGGAGATACTGATGAGCCTTTACCAATAGTTCCTGTACCACGAATATTGAATTCTTTGTTACCTTTCAATGAACCACCATCACTACTTGTTGAAATATTCATGCCAGGAACAACTCCTTGCAGAGCTTCAACCGTAGAACTAACAGGACGTGCCGCAATCTCTTTCGCTCCGACAGTAGATACAGCACCGGTCACATTCACTTTCTTCTGCGTTCCAAATGCAACGACTACCACTTCATCCAAAGTCTGGGTATCATCTTTTAAAATAACATTCAAAGGGTACCATTCCAAAGAACCTCTTGAGTAATGTAACCGACAAAAGAGATCTGAATGATATCTCCTTTTTTTACATTTGACAAAGAAAAGTCACCGTCAAGTCCGGTAATAGTACCATTAGTCGTACCTTTCACTACTACAGATGCACCAATGACAGTTTCACCCGTAGCATCCTTGACAACTCCTGTACATGTACCACTTTGTTGTGTGATTTTCACATCGGTAACGCCGGGATTGGCGACCGCGTATGCTGCTCCGGTAGAGGCACCCATTAGGAACAGCAACATACTGACTGATTTTAGTCGTTTTAACATAGCTGTGATTTTTT
>ENA-OQJH01001109-OQJH01001109.1-human-gut-metagenome-genome-assembly--contig:-NODE-1109-length-12162-cov-2.874117_pt1 | contig 12162 bp, 15 predicted proteins | sample MGYA00242597_ERZ504763 | MGnify/ENA primary metagenome ERZ504763 (study PRJEB26092, sample SAMD00036359) | human gut metagenome | host: Homo sapiens | study: EMG produced TPA metagenomics assembly of... | reverse complement strand
CCTTTTTTATTCCGGGAATCAGTTCGGAATCCACTTTTTTGATTCAATTGGACGAGTGCTTCGGGCAAAGGATTCTTTTGACTTTTTTTGTGCTTGTACATGGCAACATCCCAAAGCTAATAGTAATACAAAGAGGCATTTGTTTTTCATATGAGTATAGATTTGTCTTGTAGACAAATGTATAAACTATGTTTTTCTTAAAAAAATAAAATGCCATAAAAATAGAGTAGGAGGTACTTGTTCTAAGTATCTCCTACTTTTATATTCAGAAAATAATCAATTTATTTCATATCTTCCACAGCCGCCTGAGCCGCAGCAAGTCTGGCGATAGGTACGCGGAATGGAGAACAAGATACATAATTCAAACCAACTTTGTGACAGAATTTCACTGATGAAGTTCACCACCATGTTCACCGCAGATACCGCATTTCAAATCAGGACGAACTGAACGACCTTTATCTACAGCCATTTCAATCAGCTGACCTACACCATTTTGATCGAGTACTTGGAACGGGTCTACTTTCAGAATCTTCTTTTCCAGATATACCGGCAAGAATGAAGCGATATCGTCACGGGAATAACCGAAGGTCATCTGAGTCAAGTCATTGGTACCGAATGAGAAGTATTCTGCACGGCTGGCAATGCGGTTGGCTGTCAATGCAGCACGCGGAATTTCAATCATGGTACCTACCTTGAACGGAATTTCCATACCTTCTTTTTCAAATAATGCTGCTGCTGCATCACGGATTACCTTTTCCTGAGCTTCGAATTCATACAGGATACCGGTCAAGGGAACCATAATTTCGGGATGCGGATCATATCCTTCTTTCTTCAGTTCAATTGCAGCACCTAGAATCGCTTGAGTCTGCATCTCTGTGATTTCGGGATAGGTGTTACCCAAACGACAGCGCGGTGGCCTAACATCGGATTGTGTTCACACAGACTTTCCACACGTTTTTTGATTTCCTGTACAGTTACGCCCATTGCTTTAGCCATTTCTTCCTGACCTTTTGCATCGTGGGGAACGAACTCATGCAAAGGAGGATCGAGCAGACGAACATTAACCGGACATCCATCCATAGCCTTAAAGATGCCTTTGAAGTCGGCTTTCTGATAAGGAAGCAATTTGGCTAGAGCTTTTCTGCGTCCTTCTACATCCGGTGATAGGATCATTTCACGCATAGCGACAATCTTTTCAGCATCAAAGAACATGTGTTCTGTACGGCAAAGACCGATACCTGAAGCACCAAAGGCGCGAGCTACTTCCGCATCATGCGGAGTATCAGCGTTGGTGCGGACATTCAGCTTGGTGTATTTGTTGCAAAGATCCATCAATGCGGCGAAATCGCCTGAAACTTCGGCTGCTTTGGTTTCCACTTTACCTTTATATACTTCACCGGTAGTACCGTTCAGAGAGATGAAATCACCTTCTTTTAATGTAATACCTTCAATTTCTACGGTACGTGTCTTATAATCCACATTGATAGCACCAGCACCGGATACGCAGCATTTACCCATACCACGGGCCACAACTGCAGCGTGAGAAGTCATGCCGCCACGTGCGGTCAGGATCCTTCGGCGACAGCCATACCTGCCAAGTCTTCCGGAGAAGTCTCTATACGTACCATTACTACTTCTTACCATCGGCGGCCCATTTAGCTGCATCATCGGCGAAGAACACAATCTGACCGGTAGCAGCACCCGGAGAAGCGGGCAAACCACGAGTCAAAACTTTTGCTTCTTTCAAAGCTTTCTTATCGAACACAGGGTGGAGAAGTTCGTCTAATTTATTAGGTTCGCAACGCTCCAACGCTGTTTTTTCATCAATCATTCCCTGACGCAACAAGTCCATGGCGATTTTTACCATAGCTGCTCCGGTACGTTTACCGTTGCGAGTCTGCAAAAACCATAATTTCCCTTCCTGTACAGTAAATTCCATATCCTGCATATCGCGATAGTGGTTTTCCAATTTGGTCTGCAGGGCATCCAGTTCTTTGTAGATTTCCGGCATGGCTTCTTCCATAGAGGGATATTTGGCTATGCGTTCTTCTTCAGAAATACCGGCACGTTCTGCCCAACGCTGAGAACCGATTTTTGTGATTTGTTGCGGGGTACGGATACCGGCTACAACATCTTCACCTTGTGCGTTGATCAAATATTCGCCATTAAACAAATCCTCACCGTTACCAGCGTCACGAGAGAAGCAAACACCGGTAGCTGAAGTGTCACCCATGTTACCGAATACCATGGCTTGTACACTTACAGCAGTACCCCATTCGGCAGGAATACCTTCCATCTTGCGGTAAAGAATGCGCGTTCGTTCATCCAACTACGGAATACAGCACAGATGGCACCCCAAAGTTGCTCGTATGCACAGGTCGGAAAATCTTGTCCGGTTTGTTCTTTTACAGCGACTTTAAAGCGTTTAACCAGTTCTTTAAGGTCTTCCACTTCTAATTCGTTGTCTAGCTTCACACCTTTTTCTTCCTTTACTTTTTCGATGATTTCCTCGAAAGGGTCGATGTCTTCCTTATTTACCGGCTTCATACCCAATACTACGTCACCATACATTTGTACGAAACGACGGTAAGAATCCCATGCGAAACGAGGACGTCCGGTCTTGCGGCTCAAGCTTCCACCACTTCGTCATTTAAACCTAAATTAAGGATTGTATCCATCATTCCAGGCATGGAAGCACGAGCACCTGAACGTACGGAAACCAATAACGGATTTTCTATATCACCGAATTTAGAGTTCATCAGACTTTCAATGTTGGCGATGGCTTTCTCAACATCCGCTTTCAGCAGTTCTACTACTTTATCTCTACCTAACTCATAATATTCGCTACAAACTTCTGTGGTGATTGTAAATCCCGGAGGTACGGGAACACCGATTAGATTCATTTCAGCCAGGTTAGCGCCTTTTCCACCAAGCAGATTTCTCATATCTGCTTTTCCTTCAGCTTGTCCATTACCAAAGGTGTAAACTCTTTTTTTATCCATAATAATGTATTTAAAGTTAACTCGCTCAAAAAATGTAATCGCAAAACTATACATATTTTATTTATCTCCAAACTATTTACTGAAAAAAATTAGCAGAAATTGTAATTTCTACTTTACAATTTTAATATCTTTCGATTTATGGGGGTATATTCGGGGAAAATGCTTAAATTTGTCCCCAAATTAACTTATTCGGAAAAGTGGCTAGAAAGAAGAAAGAACTTCCATTATTAGAGAAGGTAACGATAACAGATGTAGCTGCCGAAGGAAAAGCTTTGGCGAAAGTGAATGACTTGGTAGTGTTTGTGCCTTATGTAGTACCCGGTGATGTGGTAGACTTGCAGGTAAAACGTAAGAAAAATCATTATGCAGAAGCTGTGGCAGTGAAATTCCATGAGTATTCTCCTGTGCGTGCAGTACCCTTCTGTCAGCATTATGGTGTATGTGGTGGTTGTAAGTGGCAGTGTCTGCCATACACAGAACAAATAAAGTATAAGCAAAAGCAGGTGACGGATAACCTGACCCGTATCGGCAAGATTGAATTGCCGGAAATTTCACCTATCATGGGGTCGGAAAAAACGGAATTTTATCGCAACAAATTGGAATTTACGTTTTCTAACAAACGTTGGCTGACAGAGGAAGAGGTAAAGGAAGATGTGAAGTACGATCAGATGAATGCCGTAGGTTTCCACATTCCCGGTGCATTTGACAAGGTGCTGGCTATAGACAAGTGCTGGTTACAGGATGATATCAGCAACCAGATACGCAATGCGATTCGTGACTATGCATACGAACACAATTATTCTTTCTTTAATCTGCGTTCTCAAGAAGGAATGCTTCGCAACTTGATGATTCGTACCTCAAGTACGGGTGAGCTTATGGTGTTGCTGCAATGCAAGATTGTAGAAGAGGGTGAATTGGATTTAATGAAGCGGTTACTGACTTTTGTTGCAGAACATTTTCCGCAAATCACTTCCTTGTTATATGTAGTCAATAATAAGTGTAATGATACCATTAACGATCTGGATGTGATGGTGTTTAAAGGGAATGACCATATTTTTGAGGAAATGGAAGGCTTGCGATTCAAGATAGGAGCGAAATCATTTTATCAAACTAATTCCGGACAGGCGTATAATCTTTATAAGGTGGCCCGTAATTTTGCCAGATTGACTGGTAATGAGTTGGTGTATGATCTTTATACGGGGACTGGAACCATAGCCAACTTCGTTTCACGTCAGGCAAAGAAAGTGATTGGTATCGAATATGTGCCTGAAGCGATAGAAGATGCCAAAGTGAATTCGGCAATCAATGGCATTGACAATACCTTATTTTATGCCGGTGACATGAAGGATATCCTGACTCAAGAGTTCATCAGTCAACATGGTCGTCCTGATGTTATCATCACTGATCCTCCCCGTGCCGGAATGCACGATGATGTGATTAATACAATCCTTTTTGCTGAGCCTCAGCGGATTGTGTATGTTAGCTGTAATCCAGCCACTCAGGCACGTGATTTGTCTTTGTTAGATGCCAAATACAAGGTGATGGCCGTGCAACCCGTAGATATGTTCCCCCATACACATCATGTGGAAAATGTAGTGTTGCTGGAAAAAGAGGATAATCCGAATGGCTCAATTATAAATTGTTTAAACAGTAAATAGAATTATGTCAAGAGGTAAAAAAAATGATTCCGGCAGACCAAAGGCGAAAAGCGTTGCCCGATATACTATATATAATGTGACGGAGTCCGCTGAGCTGATGGATTTCCTGATGCGGAAAATGGCGGGAATCAGTCGTAGCAAGGTAAAGGCGTTGCTTGCCAACCGTGTGATTTTGGTAGATAATGTGATTACTACTCAATATAACTTCGCGTTGAAACCAGGTATGAAAGTGCAGATGTCTAAGGCGAAGAATAACCGTGAGTTTAAACATCCGATGCTGAAACTGGTATACGAGGATGCTTATATCTTGGTGGTGGAAAAGAAGGAAGGGTTGCTTTCTGTCAGCACAGAACGTCAGAAGGAACGTACTGCACAACATATTTTGAATGAGTATGTAAAGCGCTCACATCGTTTCAACCGCGTATTTGTAGTACATCGTCTGGACCGTGAAACTTCGGGATTGATGATGTATGCCAAGGATGAAAAACCCAGAATACTTTACGTGATAATTGGCATGATATTGTGACGGACCGTCGTTATGTGTCCATCGTTTCTGGTGATATGGAGAAGGATTACGGTACAGTAGAGTCTTGGTTGACCGACCGGAAATTGTATGTTAGTTCCAGTCCTGTGGATGATGGGGAAGGTAAGTTTGCGGTTACTCATTATAAAACAATAAAGCGAGCCAATGGATATTCTTTGGTGGAGTTGGATTTGGAAACAGGACGTAAGAATCAGATTCGTGTGCATATGTCGGATTTAGGTCATCCTGTTATTGGTGACCGGCGTTATGGCAGTGAGTGTGATCCTTTAGGACGATTGGCGTTACATGCCTTCAAGTTATGCTTCTATCATCCGGTAACCAGAGAGTTGATGGAGTTTGAAACTCCTTATCCTACGGCATTTAAAGGATTAATGCAGAAAAAATAGGAAGCTTCGTCTGTTAAAATTAAATAAAAGACGTCTTCGCTTTTATTTTGAGCAGAGATTGAGAATAAAAGTAAGACAATATCCATCCGTCTACATTTTGGTAGGTGGATGGATATTGTTGTTTTGGATATAATAAGATACTATCATACTGGGATAAAAAAATGATACCGACTTATCACAAGCCGGTATCACGAAAAAATAATCACTTTATTATTTTGTAATCATCCAGCTTTGTGCGCTCACAAAGCACGGGGAATAAAAAGTTATTTATATACTAACACTGTAAACAACTACTTTCACAAGCTATTGTTTACTTACCTAATAAAGGTAGCTTAACAAATATCACTTAATGTTCATTTTTTTTGTTTGACCTTACAAAGGTAACACAAATTGAGAATTATACTATATAGTTCTAATAACGGATAATATTGCGGTAATTTAGGCGCTATTTAAGCCATTTATCTAACCAGTTAAAGAATGTGCGTTGCCATAACACTCCATTTTGCGGTTTCAAGACCCAATGATTCTCATCCGGATATAATAAAAGTTCGGCCGGAACACCGCGCAACACAGCCGCATTGAATGCCGACATACCTTGTGAAGCGAGAATTCTATAATCTTTTTCACCATGAATGCAGAGAATAGGAGTGTCCCATTTGTCAACGAAGCGATGGGGAGAGTTGGCAAAGGTACGTTGGCTGTTGCATTGTTTTTGTCCCAATATGCACCACCCATATCCCAGTTGGCGAACCACATTTCTTCTGTCTCCAGATATTGCTGTTCCATATTGAATATACCGTCGTGTGCAATAAATGCTTTAAAACGTTTGTTATGGTGTCCCGCCAGCCAATAGACGGAGAATCCGCCGAAGCTGGCACCTACGCATCCTAAACGGTCGGTATCTACATATGGTTCTTTCGAAATATCATCTATGGCGGATAAATAGTCTTTCATACATTGACCTCCGTAGTCACCGCTAATTTGTTCCAACCATTCCATGCCGAATCCAGGTAGACCGCGACGATTCGGAGCGATGATAATATAATCGTTGGCTGCCATAATCTGGAAGTTCCAGCGATAGCTCCAGAATTGGCTAACGGGACTTTGTGGCCCACCTTCACAGAATAACAAAGTAGGATACTTCTTGTTTGCGTCAAAATTAGTGGGATAGATCACCCATGAGAGCATTTGCTTGCCGTCAGTAGTCTTGGTCCATCTTTCCTCTACTTTGCCCAATTTCAGTTGTTTAAAGATGTGGTCATTCTCGTGTGAGAGTTGTGCCACTTGTCCGTCGGCAGGAGTGAGAGTGTAGATTTCATCAGCAGCACTGATAGAATGACGTTTGGTAATTATTTTGTCGCCTGCCATGGCTACTGATCCGTAGTCATACATGCCGTCAGTCAGTTTTTTTATATCACCATTCAGATTGGTACTGTATACCATGCTGGTTCCATGCCATACACCGATAAAATACAGACTTTGTGAATCATTGTTCCAGCAGTAGTCATCTACGCCCGATTCGAAACTTTCGGTGACAAATGTCTTTTGGCCGTTATTCAAATTGTAGACGCACAGGCGGTTTCGGTCGCTTTCGTAACCATCGCGCTCCATGCTTTGCCATGCAATGTATTTGCCATCGGGACTGAATTTCGGATTAGTGTCATATCCTCTCATCTCATCTGTTCCATTCGAATCTTGTCCATTCAGTTTGCACAGGTTCAGTGTTGTGCCTTTTTCTATATTATATAGGTATATATCTGAGTCGGTAGATACTGCGTATGCCAATCCTTGCTTCTTTCGGCTGGTGTAAGCTATTTGTTTAGAGTCGTTGCTCCAAGCCAGTTGCTCGATACCTCCGAAAGGTTTCATTGGAGCTTCAAACGGTTCACCTTCCATGATATCGGTGGCTGCTCCCATCATGTTACCATTAAAATCAGCGATAAAAGGATGCGGAATACTTTCTACCCATTCGTCCCAATGTTTATACATCAGGTCGTTTACAATGATACCACTGGCTTTGGGTAGGTCAGGGTAGAGGTCTACGGTGCGTTGGCCGTATTTTATTTGTGAGATGAAAAGAATCTTTTTGCCGTCCGGTGAAAAAGAGAATCCTTCTATGTCTCCTTTGAAATCGGAAATAATACGGCGTTCCGTACCGTCAGGATTCATCTCCCAAATCTGGCTGCCACCACTTTCATTGCATAAGAATGCGATTTTTGTTCCGCCTTTTATCCATTGAGGTTCGCTTTCATTCCAGGCTGTTTGAGTAAGCAGGGTGTTGTTCTTTCCATCGGTATTCATTACGTAAATTACATGATGGCTTTTGTTCTCGGGAACACTATAATAGGCTACAGTGTAGGCTATCTTTTTGCCGTCGGGGGAAATACTCAGACTGCCTATACGTCCCATTGCCCACAGGCTTCGGGGGTGAGACGGCCATCTTTGATGGTGATTTCTTGCTTACCTATAATGGGTTCGTAGCCCTGTCCTTCCTGCTTTACTTCGGTACAGGAAGAAGCTAGCATAAGTGCTGCTGCCATGATGGTTGCGCTTGATTTATTCATATCTAAAAATTGTTTTTGATGATTAATTGACTGCAAAAATACGTATAAAAGCCGGTGATGTGAAATGTTCCTGCATATTTGTTTTGTTTCTTTGTGTGCTTGTGGATGGTATCTTTGCTGAGAGGAATAAATATAGAAGTAGCTATCGTATTATTACAGAACAGCGAAGACCGCTATTCTGTAATAATACGGCGGCCTTCGCTGTCTTTTTAAGGGAGTGTAAACTCGTTATTTTTTCCTTTATTCATTCTTTCTTGTTGCAGACGCTCCTGCTCCTTTTGCAAAGCCTCCAGTTTGGCCATTAGTCCGCCACCACCTGGTTTGCCGCCATTCTTTTGGCTTTTCTTTTCTTTCCGTGCTTCCAGCATGGCAAGGAGTTTCTTTTCATCAGTTGTTTTGCGCAGAATCACCATAGTGAGGATACCAATCAGTCCGGAAATGAAGTAATAATAATTCAAACCGGAAGAATAACCGTTGAAGATGAAATAAACATGACTGGCATGATATACATCATTAGTTTCATACCCGGCATTTGCTGTTGTCCCATATCCTGCTGTTTCATGGTGTACATGGTATTCAGAATATTAGTGATACTGAACAGCAAACAGAAGAGGCTTAAATGATTGCCCAGCAAAGGAATGTTGGTTCCCCAGTTGATAATATCATCATAAGTGGATAAGTCCGGGGCCCATAAGAAACTTTGTTGACGCAACTCAATAGCGTTAGGCACGAAGAAGAATAAAGCCATGAATACCGGCATTTGTATCAGCATAGGCAAGCAACCTCCCATGGGGCTTACTCCGTATTTGCTGTAAAGTGCCATCGTTTCCTGTTGCTTTTTTAAAGCATCCTCTTTCTTGGGATATTTTGCATTAATCTCGTTGATATACGGTTTCAGGACGCGCATCTTGGCAGAAGACATATATGATTTGTAGGTAGCCGGATAAACTAACACTTTGACGATAATTGTCATCAGCAGCAATACGACACCCATGCTCAGTCCCCAACCCGAGAGCCAATCAAACAAATTAATAGTGAACCAGCGGTTTACCCAGCGGATAATGGGCCATCCCAAATAAACCAGATCTTCTAGTTCCAAGTCTTTTTGGGAAAGGCTTAGATCATTGCTGTTCAGCAAAGTCTTGAAATGGTTCGGACCGAAGTAGAACTGCATATTGGTAGACTGCTTTCCGGTAGGATCAAAGAAGTTGTCATGTCTGCGGTATAGTTCTTCATATATCCGCTTCCTTCCTGTTGGGGGGTAGAGGTTAGGGAGGCTTTGTCAAAATCTTGATCGGCAATAAGTACGCTTGAGAAGAACTGATTTTTGAAAGCAATCCAGTCCAAACGATCAGTTACATCTTCTTTTGCTTCTTTCATTTCGTTCAGATAATCTGAACTTTTTTTCTACTGGCTTGTAGGTGAGCGAGGTATAGCGCTGCTCGAAGCTGAAACCTTTTTCAAGTTGACGTGCCCGTTGACGCCAGTTTATATTGACAGTGTTCAGGGCAGGAGGGAAGAAATTCTGCATGCCATTTGCGCGAATTGTGAAATTCACCATGTAAGCATCCGGCAAAAGTTTGTAATCGAAATCTATATAGCCTCCATTGTTTGCTGCCAGACGCATGGTTACAGTGCTGTCTGTTACGTTGGTAGGCTGGAAATACATATCCTCGGTCAAAATGTTTTCATTCTTTCCTTCGAAAGCGAAATTCATGCCCGAATCTTTTTCATCAAACAGCATCAAAGGCTTGCCGTCCTGTCCATTATAGTCTTTTAATATGGCTGCACATACCCGTCCACCTTTATTGGTGAAAGTCAGTTTTACTACATTATTTTCCAGTGTCGTTAGCTGTTCCGCACCTTGGCTTGCGCCATAGAACATAGAGGTAGAGTCTAAATGCAATGTTGCATTCTGACTCTGTGCCGTGGCAGCCTGTGCCAGTCGTTCGGCTCTTTTTGGGCTATCGCCTGAATGGAATCCTGATAATGTTTGGCACGTGCCATTTCTTCCTGGCTAGGACGGTTGTAGATGCTGAAGCCTATCACAACTGCACCAATCAGGGCGAATCCCACTAAAGTGTTTTTGTCCATTTTTACTTGTTTACCTTATTATATTATAATTCTCGTTTCTTATTTGTCTATTGCCGCTTTGATAAATGACAGGAACAAAGGATGTGGTTTCAATACTGTACTGCTGTACTCGGGATGGAACTGGACTCCGATGAACCATTTTAATGTTGGAATTTCAATTATTTCCACTAAATCGGATTCTGGATTGGTACCCACACATTTCATACCCGCCTTTTCGTACTCCTGCTTATAGTCATTGTTGAATTCGTAGCGGTGACGGTGGCGTTCCTGTATATGTTCGCTTTTATAGGCTTCGAAAGTCTTTGAGTGTTGGTCAAGGATACATTCATAGGCTCCCAGGCGCATAGTGCCGCCCATATTGGTGATAGCTTTCTGTTCTTCCATAATGTCTATCACGTTGTGTGGCGTTTTTTTCATCCATTTCGCGGCTGTTGGCATCTGTATAACCTAGCACGTTACGGGCAAACTCAATAGCCATGCACTGCATACCTAGACAGATACCAAAAGTGGGTACATTGTGTGTACGTGCATATTTAATAGCGACGAACTTACCTTCTATGCCACGTTGTCCGAATCCTGGACAGATGATGATACCATCCATTTCCTTAATTTGCTCTTCTACATTGGCATCTGTCAGTTTCTCGCTATTGATGAAGTGGATATCCGCTTTACGGTCATTGTAAGTGGCTGCTTGTGACAAAGCTTCAAGGATAGATTTATATGCGTCTTGTAAATCGTATTTACCAACTAATCCAATTTTTACTTTTTTAGTTGCTTTGTGACGACGATCTAGAAAATCTCTCCATGGGCCGAGGGTTGGAGTTTCACCCACGGGCAATCCCATTTTTGAAGGATGGTTACATCCAGTCCTTGTTCCTGCATACGCAAAGGTACTTCATAAATAGTGGGCATATCGATGGACTGCACCACAGCATTTTCATCTACGTTACAGAATAGAGCAACTTTCTTTTTCAAATTAGTGCTCAATTCGTGCTCGGTACGCAATACCAATATGTCTGGCTGAATACCTACGGATTGCAATTCTTTTACAGAGTGTTGGGTAGGTTTGGTCTTCAATTCGCCTGCTGCCGCCAGATAAGGAACATAAGTAAGGTGTACGCACAACGCATTACGTCCCATTTCCCATTTCAATTGGCGGATACTTTCCAAATAAGGAAGTGATTCAATATCACCTACAGTACCACCAATTTCGGTAATGACAAAATCAAATTTATATTTGCTTCCCAATAATTTTACATTGCGTTTGATCTCGTCGGTAATATGGGGGATAACCTGAATAGTTTTTCCCAAATAGTCACCGCGGCGTTCTTTGTCAATAACACTTTTGTAAATACGTCCTGTTGTAATGTTATTGGCTTTAGTTGTCTGGATGCCCAAAAAACGTTCGTAATGTCCCAAATCGAGGTCGGCTTCGTGTCCGTCTACCGTTACATAACATTCACCATGTTCATAAGGATTCAAAGTTCCCGGATCGATATTGATGTACGGATCGAACTTTTGAATTGTCACATTGTAGCCTCTGGCTTGCAGTAATTTACCTATTGATGATGAAATAATACCTTTACCTAATGAGGAGGCAACACCACCAGTTACGAAGATATACTTAGTTTCTCCCACTACTTAATATTTTTAAATGTTATTTTCTTAATTATCAATATCGCAATATTTATCAAAGTTGCAAAATTACAAAATCTTTTTCAATATCGTCGGATATGCTTTAAAAAATCATTTGATGAAATTGAATTTATCATTCGTTATTATATAAAGGAAACAGTTTTTTGGGAAAAGGAAAATTAAGTTGATTATTTTGCACTAAAACAAAAATAGAATCTGAAGAAAAAGTTATATGTTTGACTATAGTGCTTGCTGTATTCTGTATGGGAGAGGCATCGG